>ERZ779874.1949-NODE-1949-length-18424-cov-18.580816_pt1 | contig 18424 bp, 20 predicted proteins | sample MGYA00511031_ERZ779874 | MGnify/ENA primary metagenome ERZ779874 (study PRJEB29588, sample SAMEA2156850) | human gut metagenome | biome: human gut; feature: human-associated habitat; material: faeces | place: Denmark | collected 2008/2010 ...
CACAAGGGACGCTGTCCCTTGACCCTGCAAGGGGCATTGCCCCTTGACCCGTTTTGGGCAGCCCGGCTTGAGCGCGTTACCCCCAATTAGCTTTTTCCGAAAGTTTTTATCCTTAGCCCAGCGTTACCGTGACCTGATGCGTCTTGCCATCCGCAAATACCGGCAGAACATTGCCCGCAATCGCCTGTCCATCCACCGTCACCTGCTTCACGCCGCGGCACACATGCGACGGATTCTCAATCGCGATCGCATACGTCGCTCCGCGGAAACGGCGGCTCACCTGATAGCCGTCCCAAGTGTGCGGAATGCACGGGTCAACCTTCAAGCCTTCCCAGTCCGGCTTGATGCCCAGAATGTAGTTGCTGATGACGTAGAAGTTCCATGCCGCCGTGCCGGTCAGCCAGCTGTTCTTTGCCTGACCGAAGTTCTTTGCGTCCTTGCCGGCAATCATCTGGCTGTACACATACGGCTCCATCTTGTGCAGGTCGCTGATTTCCTCGCGGTAGGCGGGGGCAATGCGGCTGTACAGGTCGAAGGCGCGGTCGCCGTGGCCGACAACGGTTTCCGCGGCGATAATCCACGGGTTGTTGTGGCAGAAGATGCCCGCGTTTTCCTTGTATCCCGGCGGATAAGAGGAAACTTCGCCCAGTTCGAGGTGGTACTCCTTGTAGGCGGGCTGGAGCAGCACGATGCCGTGCTTGGTTTCCAGATACTTGTGGACGGATTCAAGCGCCTTTTCCGCCTTGCCGTCCTTCACGCCGACACCGCCCATGATGCAGTAGCCTTGGCTCTCGATGTAAATCTTGCCGTCCTCGCATTCCTTCGAGCCGATTTTGTGGCCGAAAGCGTCGTACGCGCGGACGAACCACTCGCCGTCCCAGCCGTCGCGCAGGATGGCTTCGTTCATCGCGTCGATTTCCTTCTGGCAGGCGTCCGCCTTGTCGTCAAGCCCGCGGCGGCGCAGAATCGCGACCAGATCCGGTCCAATGGCGACGAACATGCCCGCAATCAGCACGGATTCCGCCACGCGCTCATCCGGCGCGTTCGGGTTGGAGAACGTCTGGAAGGATTCGCTCGGTTCATCGGAAAAGCAGTTCAGGTTCAGGCAGTCGTTCCAGTCGGCGCGGCCAATCAGCGGCAGACCGTGCGGCCCCTTGTTGTTGACGACGTGGTAGAAGCTCGCTTCGAGGTGCTCCAGCAGCGTGCCGCAGTCGTCGGGATTGCAGTCGTAGGGCGTTGCGGCATCGAGAATGCCAAAGTCGCCCGTCTCCTTGATGTACGCCGCCGTACCGGCAATCAGCCACAGCGGGTCGTCATTGAAGCCGCCGCCGATGTCGTTGTTGCCCTTCTTGGTCAGGGGCTGATACTGGTGATAGCAGCCGCCGTCGCGGAACTGCGTCGCGGCGATGTCGAGGATGCGTTCGCGGGCGCGTTCGGGGATTTGATGCACGAAGCCGAGCAAGTCCTGTGAAGAATCGCGGAAGCCCATGCCGCGCCCGATGCCGCTCTCGAACATGGAGGTCGAACGGCTCATGTTGAACGTGACCATGCACTGATAGGGATTCCAGATATTGACCATGCGGCCCAGCTTCTCGTCGGGGGTGGTCAGCACATAGGCGGACAGCAGGTTGTCCCAATGCTTCTTCAGCGCGTTAAACGCATCGGCAATCTGCTCGTCGGTCGTCAGCTTTTCCAGCAGCGCCTTCGCAGGGGCTTTGTTGATGACGCTGGGCGCGACGAACTTTTCCGCCTGCGGCACTTCGACGTAGCCCAGCACGAAGTTGAAGCGGCGTTCTTCGCCGGGGGCAAGGGACACCTTCACCTGATGCGCCGCCATCGGCTGCCAGCCGGACGCGATGGAGTTGCCCATCTTGCCGGTGAAAACCGCCTGCGGGTTTTCAAAGCCATTGTACAGCCCAAGGAACGTCTCCATGTCGGTGTCGAAGCCGTCCACGGGGGTGTTCACGGCGTAGAACGCATAGTGATTGCGGCGCTCGCGGTATTCAGTCTTGTGGTAGATGACGCTGCCTTCCACCTCGACCTCGCCGGTGGAGAAGTTACGCTGGAAGTTCGTCATGTCGTCCTGCGCGTTCCAAAGGCAGAACTCGACGAACGACGTCAGGATGACATTCTTGGGCGCGTCGGAATCATTGCGCAGCGTCACCTGATGCACCTCGGCGTTCACGCCCATCGGCACAAAAGAGAGCTGGCTGGCGGTCAGACCGTTCTTCTGACCGGTAATGATGGTGTAGCCCATGCCGTGACGGCAGGAATAGCTGTCCAGCTCCGTTTTGACGGGCTTCCAGCCGGGGTTCCAGACCGTGTCGCCGTCCTTGATGTAGAAGTAGCGGCCGCCGTTGTCCACAGGCATGTTATTGTAGCGGTAGCGGGTGACGCGGCGCAGTCGGGCATCGCGGTAGAAGCAATAGCCGCCGGCGGTATTGCTGATGATGCCGAAGAACTGTTCACAGCCGAGATAGTTAATCCACGGGTAGGGCGTCCGCGGCGTGTCGATGACGTACTCGCGGGCTTTGTCGTCAAAGTGACCGTATTTCATGCACCTAATCCTCCAGAGCAGCGGACGTAGCCGCAGTGATTGTTGCAATCTTATTGTATCACAGCTTTTGCGTTTACGCAAACGTTTTCGTGAATCTTTCGCAAATTTTTTTGTGGGAAATGGCGCTGAAGTGATGCAAAGAGGACAAAACAAACGGTTGTGCAAGCGGCGAATCAGCGGTTGACAAAGCGATAGAAAGCGTGCTACAATTCCCAGAAGGAGAAAGCGAAAAGGAAGGAACACACATGGATCGTATTTATCTGGATAATGCGGCGACGACCGCCGTTTCGCAGCCCGTGATGGAGGCAATGCTTCCTTATTATATGCAGGTGTACGGCAACCCGTCCTCCATTCATTCTACGGGGCGGGATGCGAAAAAAGCGGTCGAGCGCGCACGGCGGCAGGTCGCGTCGGCATTGGGGTGCAGCGCGCAGGAAATCTATTTCACCGCGGGCGGATCGGAGAGCGACAACTGGGCGCTCAAGGGCGCGGCGTTTGCGCATCAGGAGAAGGGCAAGCACATCATCACCACGCAGATTGAGCATCACGCCATCCTGCATACCTGCCAGTGGCTGGAAGCGCAGGGTTGGCAGGTGACGTATCTCCCGGTGGATGCGGACGGCTTCGTGACTGCCCAGCAGGTGGAGAACGCCCTGCGCCCGGATACCGTGCTGGTCAGTGTGATGGCGGCGAACAACGAAATCGGCACGCTCGAACCCGTCGCGGAGATTGGCACACTCTGCCACGAACGCGGCGTACTCTTCCACACGGACGCGGTGCAGGCTGTTGGCGCGATTCCGCTGGATGTCGAGGCGCTCCACGCGGACATGATCTCCCTCTCGGCACACAAGTTCCACGGGCCGAAGGGCATCGGTGCGCTGTACATCCGCAAGGGCGTGAAAATCGACCCGTTGATTCATGGCGGCGCGCAGGAACGCGGGCATCGCGCAGGCACGGAGAATCTGCCGGGCATCGTCGGCTTGGGCAAGGCGATTGAACTGGCGGAAGAGGGCTTGGCGGAGAACGCGGCGCGGATGACTTTCCTGCGCAATCGGCTCATCAGCGGCTTGACGGCGGCGATTCCCAACATGCGCATCAACGGCACAATGGACAAGCGCCTGCCGAACAACGTGAACGTGTCTTTTGCGGGCATCGAGGGTGAAGCGGTGCTGCTCCGGCTGGATTTGGAGGGCATCGCGGCGTCGAGCGGGTCGGCATGTACGGCGGGCAGCCTTGACCCCAGCCATGTGCTGACGGCGATTGGCTTGACGCGCGACGAAGCGAAAGGTTCGCTGCGGCTGACCCTCGGCACGGACACCACGCAGGCGGATATTGATGAGGTGGTAAAGAAGCTGCCGGGGATTGTGGCGAGTTTGCGGGAGATGACCAACTGGTGTGGGAGAGGGTAAGGGTTGCCCTGAACCTTGGATGAAAAGTGACGAAGAAGCGCGGATGGCGGGAAATACTTGACAAATAGAAAAAAACGGATATAATGAGAAGGAAAGGTGGGGTTGGAACATGAACATTGTGTTTTTCGTTGCTGCGCTAATTGTACTGGTGATTGATATTGCATTTGCAGTGTATGCGGGTGGAATTGCGGAGGAAAAAGGATACAGCAAGGGTAACTGGATTGCTGTGTGCTTGTTCTTCGGCGTGATAGGTTATATTTTGGTGGCTGCTCTGCCTGATTTGAAGATGCGCACGCTGCTGGAAAAGACAAATGCCATGCTCAAATCGAAGCCTTGGGAAGCCCAAAAGGCACTGGAAAGTACAGAAGAAGCAGTGCAGCCGAAAAGAATCCCCGTACGAAGTACGAAAACGGCATGGAATGCCAAGCACGGGGACGAGTGGAAATGCCCCAAATGCGGAACAATGAATCAGCGAAATGCACTGTTCTGCAAGGATTGCGGAGAATACAAGTGAACAAAATCACCCGCGGCGAACAGATCTTGCGCTCGCCGCGGGTTTCAATTTGCGTAGGTTTACACCACCTTCACCATTTCCTCCTCGCCGTCCTCATCCACATTCCCCGTGTGCTGGAATCCCAGCGATTCGTACAGCCGCATCGCCGGAATATTCGCCTGATGGCACGTCAGCACAACGCGCCCGGAATCCCCGAACGGCTTCGTCGCGATATAGTCCAGCACCGCCTTCATTGCCGCTGTTCCGTAGCCTTTGCCCTGCTCGGCGGCGTCAATCATCATGTGCCAAATGTCGTATTCCGGCACGTCGTAGTCGTAAATCACCATGACGTATCCCACCATCCGCGCGTCAGCGTAAATGCCGAACGGCTGGCACTGATTGCGGTAGACATACGCCTGCGCAAGGCTGCGAATCGGGTGGGAGACGTACTGCGTCTGGTCGTCGCGGAGCTGCAAATGGAATGCATCCAGAAAGTTGCCTTCGTCAATGGGCTTGAGCGTGATGTTCATCGGGTCAATCCTTTCCTAATTAAATCGTCTTTGGGGTGGCATCTGCCCATCTAACGGAGCGCGCGGGCATTTTCATCCCGAGAATCGGATTTTTGGGGAAAAGAAAAATCTGCGTGTTCGTCTTCCCGGCAATGCCTTTTTGTGCTATGATAAAAAGGCAAACAGAAAGGGGAACATGCATGAAGATTCTGGTTCGATATCACGACGGCGCAGTGCCGCTGACCATCCTGCCGCAGGGGGACTGGATTGACCTGTGCGCGGCGGAAACCGTGACGATGCACGCGGGGGAGTTCCGCATTATTTCGCTGGGCGTGTCGATGCAGCTGCCGGAGGGGTACGAGGCGCACATTGTGCCGCGCAGCTCGACCTTCCGCAAGTGGGGGATTCTGCAGGCGAACAGCATGGGGGTCATCGACGAAAGCTACTGCGGCGATGACGACGTGTGGGGCTTTCCAGCGCTGGCCATGCGCGACACGACGATCGCGCGCGGCGACCGCATCTGCCAGTTCCGCGTGATGAGGAAGATGGACAAGCCGGAGCTGGTGACGGTGGAGCACCTTGACAATGCGTCCCGCGGCGGCTTCGGCAGCACGGGTACACGATGAAGAAGAAAAAAAGCCGGACGACGCGGCGCAAGGCGACACGCCGGACGATTTTCCAACTGCTGCTGACACTCCTGATGGCGGTGCTGCTGTTTGTCCGCAGCGACGCGCCGAACGGGGATGATTTCCTCGCGCCGATTCCGACGAAGCTGCCGACGGCGACCGCCGCACCCGTTTCATCCGCTGATTTAACGGTGTATTTCCTCGATGTTGGTCAGGCGGACGGCGCGATTCTCGTCAGCGACGGTCATGCCATGATGATTGACGGCGGAAAAGCCTCCGCCAGCCAATTCGTCTATGCCTACCTGACCAAGACGCTGGGGATTGAGCACCTTGATGCCATCATTGCGACGCATCCGCATGAAGATCACATTGGCGGTCTGCCCGGCGCGCTGAATGCCTGCACGGTCGGCGCGGTGTATTCGCCCGTGACGCAGTGGGATACGAAGGTATTCAGCTCACTGGTGAAGTACACCGAAAGACAGGGAATTTCGCTGACTGTGCCGAGCATTGGCGACAGCTTTTATCTCGGCAGCGCGCAGGTGACGTTCCTCTCCGACGGGCAGGGCTTCACGGACACAAACGACATGTCGCTGGTCGTGCGCGTGGACTGCGGCAGCACGTCGTTCCTCTTCACGGGCGACGCGGAGTGGAACGCGGAACACGCGCTTTTGGCAAATGGCCAACGGCTGCAGGCGACGGTGCTGAAAGTCGGCCATCACGGCAGTGAAACCTCGACGTGCTATGCCTTCCTGCGTGAAATCATGCCGCAGTACGCTGTCATCAGCGTCGGCAAGGGCAACACCTATGGTCATCCGGCGGAAAGCACCCTGAGCCGCCTTCGCGACGCGGATGTTGTCGTGTTCCGCACCGACGAGCAGGGGACAATTATCTGCCGCTCTGACGGGCGGAATGTGACGTTTGAGACGGAAAAGTGACGACCGAAGGGGTCAAGGGGGCGAACGGAAAACTCCCTTGTCGCCTCCGCAGAGACGAAATCCTCTGCAACAAAAGCGTTGTATAAGGAAGGAAAACCGCGAATGATAAACATCCGCCGCATGTGGCAGCCGCTGACTTTCACTCCCTTCCTCGCAACGGCGGCGCACCATGAAATCCTGCCCTGCGAATCCCTGCAAAGGTGGATTCGCTGCTTCTGGGGCGGCATTGCCGGCGCTGGCGCATCCCCGACGCGCATCATCCCCGATGTCTGCGCTGACCTCATCTACCACATTGACGAAACGGCGGGACGCATCATCCAAGCGAGTTTCTGCGGCGTCAGCGACGTGTGCGGCACTGCGCATTTGCCGATGATTCCGGGGCATACGGTGAGCACATTCGCCATCCGCTTCCATGCCTTCGGCGCGTATGCGTTTGCGGATGATGCCCTTCGCGGCACGCTGAACGGCTTTGAATCGGCGGAAGTCCGATTCGGCCGCCTTGACCGGGCACTGCGGGCGCGATTGCCGGAATTACGCGGATTATCGGCGCGCACGGCGTATGCGCAGAGCGTCCTGCTGGCGTTTCAGTGCCGGGAAAATCCGCTGATGGAGACAGCAGCGGATGCGCTGCTGTACCACCGCGGGACGGCGACGGTCAGCGCGTGGGCGCACGAATTGTTCATCAGCAGCCGTCAGCTGGAGCGCCTTTTGGGCGAGTACTGGGGCTTGTCGCCGAAGAAGGGAAGTGCGCTGGTGCGGTATCAAGCGCTCTATCAGGAGATTTGCCGCGGGACACTGAATAACGTGCAGGACGCGGTGGCACGCTACGGCTTTGCGGATCAGGCGCACCTATGCCGCGAGTTTCGCCGCTATCACGGGGAAAACGTGTCGCATTTCTTCAAGACATCGTGCAAAAACGGGCGTACAATGGAGGAAAACGGCGCTTATCCGCCGGAGGAGGTATCAACATGAGCGAAAGCATCAGCGTCTGCGGAACGGATTGCGGCGCATGTTCATTCTTTGGGGGACTGTGCCGGGGCTGCAACGAATGTCAGGGGCATGTGTTTCATGCGCCGACGGGCTGCGCGTGCTCGATTTACGCCTGCGTGCGGGAGAAAAAAGGCCTGCGGAACTGCGCGCAGTGTCCCGATCTGCCGTGCAGCCTTTGGCAAAGCACCCGCGACCCGTCGTTCACGGACGAGCAGTTTGCCGCGAATATCGCCGGGCGCGTCGATAATCTGCGGAAGCGCATGACGAATCGCGAGCTGGCGGATTTCGTCTCTGCCCAGCTGGCGCCGCTGCCGGAAGTCCGCCGAATCCCCATGATGGGCGGGTTCATCTTCTACTACCGCGAGCGGATTTTCGGCGGCGTATACGGCACGGGCTTCATGGTCAAGAACGTCCCGGCAGCGTGGCGCTTCATGCCGGGTACTTCCGCCGAGCCGCCCTATGACGGCGCGAAGCCTATGCTGCACGTCCCGATTCTCGCCGATTCCGCAAACCTCCGCACCATGGTGCAGGCGATGTGGGAAGAACTGCCGGAACGTCCGCCGAGAAAGCGGAAACGCTGACGGCTTTTGGGAAGCACAGCGGCAAATCAGCAAAAAGGTGCGTCAAAAGGGGAAAAAACCTCCGAAAACCCTTGGCTTAATAGTGACAAGTAACTATGCCCTATTTGCGGCAAGTGGTTTCTGATCACGGATGCAAGGCAGAGCAAATACTGCGGAGGACTTGCTCCGGGGGATAAGCGTGGGCGCACTTGCAGACAGATCGGCAATCTCAAAGGCAGAGAGCAACGAGAGCTTGCGGACGATCATCCGATTAGGGCGATCTACAATCGCCGCATGAATACGATCACGCAGTATCTCCGCCGTGGCACGCTGGACGAGCAGACCGCCGCCGTAATGAAACGGTTGGCGAAAGATAAACTGGAACGTGCTATTTTGGACGTTGCCTATGCCAATGGCAGTTATGAAAAGGAAATGGAACAGACAACTTTATTGAAAGAAACAAAGAAGAAACGTTGAATTTGACGAGGTGATGTTATGAAACTAATAAGAGCAAATGTAAATGATTGTGAAAAAATATGGAAAATGCAAACAGAAGCTTTTTCCGATTTGTTAGAAAGATATCAAGACTATGAAACAAGTCCTGGAAATGAGGCAAAAGAAAGAATAGAAGCTAAATTATCACAAGAATTTACATATTTCTATTATATTTTTGACGGAGATAATTTAGTTGGTGCGATTAGAGTTGTAGATAAAAAAGATGGAAGTAGAAAAAGAGTAGCACCTGTTTTTATTATGAAAGAATTTAGAAATAAAGGGTTGGCACAAAAAGCATTTGAAGAAGTCGAAAAAATTCATGGACATGATAATTGGAAACTTGACACCATTCTTCAAGAAGAAGGAAATTGTTATTTATATGAGAAGTTGGGATATAAAAGGACAGGATTGGTTGAAAATATAAATGATAAAATGGATATTGTTTATTACGAAAAGAATTAAACAACTTTCAGTTTTCAAATGAAGGGAGATGCGCCGAATGTCCGAAGAACGCTTCTGGAATACCGATGAATATGCCAGTACAGCTAAGTAAATTAGTTCCTTATCACAGTTAATCCTTGAAAAATGCGCATTTTGCGCTTGACAAAGCGGCACGTTTATTGTACAATAGTGGATGGCATCAATAGCTCCGCTTGCCCCGGAAACTATTGAAACACCCGCGGAGGACATGCGACCATCATGCCGTGCCGCACACACATAGAGAACCATCACTTAGGGAGGAAAAACCTTTGAAGACGTTCATGCCGAAAGCGGCTGACATTACCCGTCAGTGGTATGTTGTCGATGCCGAGGGTCAGGTGTTTGGCCGTGTGGCCAGCCAGGTCGCGAACATCCTTCGCGGCAAGAATAAGCCGATTTACACCCCCAATGTGGATACCGGCGATTATGTCATTATCATCAATGCGGATAAGATCGTCATGACCGGCAAGAAGCTGGATCAGAAGATTTATTATCATCACACCGGTTATGTCGGCGGCCTGAAGGAAACCAAGTACCGCAAGCTGCTGGCTGAGAAGCCTGAATTTGCAATCCGCCGTGCTGTCGTGGGTATGCTGCCCAAGGGACCGCTGGGTCGCCAGATGGCCAAGAAGCTCAAGGTCTACGCTGGCCCGAATCATGACCATGCGGCGCAGAAGCCCGTGAAGTTTGACCTCGTGTAAGGCGGAAAGGAGAAAAACAAATGGCTAAGGTTGATTACAGCGCTGTTGGCCGCCGCAAGAAGGCTGTTGCCCGCGTCCGCCTGGTCGCCGGTGATGGCAAAGTGACCATCAACAAGCGTGATATTGATAACTACTTCGGTCTGGAGACCCTCAAGATGACCGTTCGTCAGCCCCTGACGCTGACTGGCACGACCTCTTTCGACGTGCTGGTGAATGTCTGCGGCGGCGGTGTGTCCGGTCAGGCCGGCGCAATTCGTCACGGCATCTCTCGTGCCCTGTGCAAGGCTGATCCGGAACTGCGTGCTGCCCTGAAGAAGGCTGGCTTCCTCACCCGCGATCCTCGTATGAAGGAACGTAAGAAGTACGGTCTCAAGGCAGCCCGTCGCGCTCCGCAGTTCAGCAAGCGATAATTTTAGTTCAAAACAGCTCAAAAACCCCGAAACCATGCGGTTTTCGGGGTTTTTCCTTTTCAGATTGTTTGCCCTGTTTTGGCATAGTCTGACCCGTTTTGAACCATTTTTTATGGGTTAAATTAAGGACAACCACCCCCAAAACGGGGGCTAATGGGTTAAATCATAGGACAACTTTTTTGCCCCTGCCCCCTCCCAAGAGATCATTTTTGCTTTTTTGCCCCTCTGAAATTTTATGCAAAATCGGTTTGGCAGAGTTTGGCCAAATCTGAACAAATGAATATGATTTTATTGCGAAAGCGTTCAGCGTTCCTGCTGGGCGCTTTTTGCATTTCCGGGAACCGACGTTCCGGGATCAGAAAAAGCCGTCACTCTTTTTTTCAAGAAAGTAGTGGCGGCTTTTTCTATTTCCAGAACCAAACACGATCAACAGAAACGAGGTGAAATACGATGAACACGCAAATCATCGCCATCGCCAACCAGAAAGGCGGCGTTGGCAAGACAACCACCTGCGCGAACTTGGGGATCGGGCTGGCCCAGGCCGGGAAGAAGGTGCTGCTGGTGGACGCTGACCCCCAGGCCAGTCTAACCATCAGCCTGGGCAATCCGCAGCCGGACAAGCTGCCCTTTACCCTGTCCGACGCGATGGGCCGTATCCTCATGGACGAGCCGCTGCGCCCCGGCGAGGGCATCCTGCACCACCCGGAGGGCGTAGACCTCATGCCCGCCGACATCCAGCTGTCCGGCATGGAGGTGTCGTTGGTAAACGCCATGAGCCGCGAGACCGTCCTGCGGCAGTATCTGGACACCGTAAAGGGACAGTATTCCCATATCCTCATCGACTGCCAGCCCTCCCTGGGGATGCTTACGGTCAACGCGCTGGCGGCAGCCAACAGGATCATAGTCCCCGTCCAGGCGGAGTACTTGCCCGCCAAGGGCCTGGAACAGCTGCTGTCCACCATCAACAAGGTCAAGCGGCAGCTGAACCCCAAGCTCCAGATTGACGGCATTCTGCTGACGATGGTGGACAGCCGAACCAATTTTGCGAAAGAGATCGCCGCCCTGCTGCGGGAGACCTATGGCAGCAAAATCAAGGTATTCGGCACCGAGATTCCACATTCGGTCCGGGCCAAGGAGATCAGCGCCGAGGGCAAGAGCATCTTCGCCCATGATCCCGGCGGCAAGGTGGCCGAGGGCTACCGCAATCTGACAAAGGAGGTGTTGAAACTTGAAAAGCAGCGCGAAAAAAGTAGAGCTGGCTTCGGTAGATGACTTGTTCTCCACAGAGGAAAGCCGGGCCGACGCCCAGCGGGAGAAGGTTCTGGAAATTCCCCTGTCGGAGCTGCACCCGTTCAAGGACCACCCCTTCAAGGTCAGGGACGATGAGGCCATGATGGAGACCGCCGACAGCATCCGGCAGTACGGCGTGCTGGTCCCGGCCATCGCCCGCCCGGACCCCAACGGCGGCTATGAGCTGGTCGCCGGGCACCGGCGTCACCGGGCCAGCGAACTGGCTGGCAAGGATACCATGCCGGTCATTGTACGCGACCTGGACGATGACCAGGCCACCATCATCATGGTTGACAGCAACTTGCAGCGGGAAAGCCTGCTCCCCAGCGAGCGGGCTTTTGCTTATAAGATGAAGCTGGAAGCCATCAAGCACCAGGGGGAGCGTTCGGATTTAACTTCTCGCCAAGTTGGCGAGAAGTCGCAGACTTCGATTTCCCGTGTTGCAGATCAGGCAGGAGAAAGTCAGCGACAGGTTCAGCGTTATATCCGCCTGACTGAGCTGATCCCCGAACTGCTGGATATGGTGGATGAGAAAAAAATTGCCTTCAACCCGGCCTATGAGCTGTCCTTCCTCAAAAAAGAGGAACAGGTAGATTTGCTGGACGCGATGGACAGCGAACAGGCCACGCCGTCGCTCTCCCAGGCCCAGCGGCTGAAAAAGTACAGCCAGGAGGGCCACCTGACCCTCGACATGATGCGGGTCATCATGGGCGAGGAAAAGAAAAGCGACCTGGACAAGATCATCTTCACCAGCGACACCCTGCACAAGTATTTTCCCAGGAGCTACACCCCCGCCCGGATGCAGGAGACCATTATCAAGCTGCTGGAACAGTGGCAGCGCAAGCGCCAGCAACAGCATGAACGCTGAGAAAGGAGCCGCCTATGAGGGATATTTCAGCCCGCGAGCTGAAAGGACATAACATTTTGGCTGTGGAGCGGTTTCGGGACAATACCCGCTGGATGATCGAGTTTTCCGTCCTGCGTCCCGGTTCCTACGGCAGCTCCGGCGATGAGGTGCGGCTGTTTCTCACCGAGGACTGCTATCAGGCCGCCTTACTCAGCCAGCAGCGTCGGGAGATCAAAATCAAAAAGTGCGCCCATGTGGTTGAGGGGCACGTCCTGTATGTAAAGAAAAAGCGGAGGAAATGAGATGTTCAGAGAAAAAGAAATCTGTGATGCCATTCGCACAGCATATCTGCACCTGTTCCCTGATAAAAAGGAACGGAAACGGGCGCTCTCCAGGCTGGACCTGGAGCTTGTGGCGCAGGGCGTCCGCTATCGTGGGGAAATCGTCCTTGCCTACCAGACTTCCGGCAGCCATGAGTGCGCTCTGGACTATTACGGGCCGGAGCTGTTTCCCCAGCGGGGGTGCTGTATTTACCAAAAAACGGTCCAAAGTCATTCCACGCAGGTGGATGCCGCCTGTATCCGGGAACTATGGCTCCTGGATGATGGACGGTTTGTGGAGGTGTCCGGCGTAACTACAAAATACCGTTCGGCATACGAGCGGTTTTCTACCTGCTACCGCACGGTCCACCATATCGTCAAGGGCCGGGACTGGAAGGACTATCCGCCAGAGGAGATTACCGATGCCTTTGAGGACATCAACGACCATCCCTTTGACGGGATGCCCGGAGTTTTCTATGAAGTTTGAGCCGCGTCATAACTGACAGCGGCTTTTTTCATGCCATAAATGCCGAGAGGAGTGATGAAATGGCCGTTTTTCGCATTGAACGGACCCGTGATTATACCGTGATGTCCAACCACCACCTCCGCGACAAGGCGCTGTCGCTGAAATCCAAGGGACTGCTTTCCATGATGCTGTCCTTGCCGGAGGACTGGAACTACACCACACGCGGCCTCGCCAAAATCTGCAAGGAGGGCGTGGACGCCATCGGCGGGGCGCTGCGGGAGCTGGAAAGCGCCGGGTACATTGTCCGCCACCAGATGCGGGACCGCCAGGGGCGGATCAGCGACACCGAGTATGTCATCTATGAGCAGCCCCAGCCCAAAGCGCCGGATACGCCCCAGCCGGATACGGCTTCACCAGATACGGAAAACCCGTATCTGGCTGACCCGGATACGGAAAAGCCCGCTGAATTAAATATAGAGAAATCAAGGACCCAAAAATCAAATACCCAGGGATCAAGTACCGATTCCATTCCCTTCCGGGGCTTTACGGCAGCGCAGCTGCCGGAACGGAAAGGACGGGATGCGATGTCGGTGGAAGAAATGCAGGAGTATCGGGATTTGGTGTTGGAGAACATCGAGTACGACCACCTGTGCCGGGAATTCTCTACCTACCGGGAGGATTTAGACGAGATCGTGGAGCTGATCGTGGAAACGGTCTGCGCCAAACGCAAGACCACCCGGATCGCCGGGGCGGACTTTCCCCATGAGGTGGTGAGGTCCCGGTTCTTGAAGCTGGACAGCTCCCACATCGAGTTCGTCATGGAGTGCCTGCACAACAACACCACCGAGGTCCGCAACATGAAGCAATACCTGCTGACCGTGCTGTTCAACGCACCCACCACCATCAGCAACCACTACACGGCCCAGGTCAACCACGATATGTACGCAGGCGGCTGGTAACGGCCGCCTTTTTGTCTGCACCGCCCAAGGAGGGGTGATATGAACCAGATGGAAATTTTCAAAAACCCGGAGTTTGGCAGCGTCCGGGTCATTGATGAGGACGGCAAGTACCTGTTCTGCGGAACGGATGTAGCAAGGGCTTTGGGGTATTCGATTCCCAGCAAAGCGGTAAACACCCACTGCAAAGGGGTTTCCAAAATGGAAGCCCCTACGAGTGGCGGGGTACAAAAGCTCTTGTTTATCCCGGAAGGCGACGTCTACCGCCTCATTGTCCACAGCAAGCTGCCCTCGGCGGAGCGATTTGAACGCTGGGTGTTCGATGAAGTCCTTCCCAGCATCCGCCAGCACGGGGCCTACCTCACCAGAGAAAAGCTGTGGGAGGTCGCCACCTCGCCGGAGGCGCTGCTGAAGCTCTGCTCCGACCTGCTGGCCGAGCGCGAGAAGAACGCGGCCCTGCAAGCGGACAACGCCCGGCTGCAAGGCAAGGCTGTCTACTACGACCTGTTCATCGACCTGCGCCACAGCACCAACCTGCGCACCACCGCCAAGGAGCTGGACGTGCCGGAGCGGCGCTTCGTCCGCTTTCTGCTGGAACGCCGGTACGTCTACCGCACCCCGTCGGGCTGTGTGCTGCCCTACGCCAAAGGCAGCAACGAGGGGCTGTTCTGCGTGAAAGATTTTTGCCGCAACGGCCACACCGGCTCTTACACACTGGTGACACCCAAGGGCAAGCTGCACTTTGCGGAACTGCGCCAGTTGATTTTGGTGACGGTATGACGGGCCGCCACCTGTTACGGCGGCTGGTGGTCCCGCCTTAGTACCCAAGACCGCTTTCTGCATAACCGACGAAGGGAGGCGAGAAAAATGCAGGAGGAAGTGGAAAACAGGACTTTGACGCTGGTAGTCAGCGGCACCAAGTTCACCGGGCGGCTGTTCAAGGCCGCCATATCCAAGTACATGGCCCACCGCAGGGAGAAAAAGCTGAACAAGCAGCGCGGCCGGGATTCCCCCGTTACCCCCAAGGGCAAACAGACGGTGAAGCAGCTCATCGGGCAGAACCAGGGCGTTTCCAACATCGAGATCAACGACCCGTCCATCCGGGACTTTGAGCGCATCGCCCGCAAGTACGGCGTGGACTATGCGGTGAAAAAGGACCGCAGCACTTCGCCGCCCAAGTACCTGATCTTCTTCAAAGCCCGCGACGCCGACGCGCTGACCGCCGCTTTTTCTGAATACACACAGAAAAAGGTCAAGAAGGCCAACCGCAGCGAGCGCCCGTCCGTGCTGGAGAAGCTGGCGCAGTTCAAAGAACTGGTAAAAAGCGCCGTGGTGGACCGCGCCCACAGGAAGGAGCCGGAGCGATGAAGCAGCTGAATGTGAAAAAGCTGGTCCTTTTGAACCTGCCCTATATCCTGCTGGGGCTGTTCGCCACCAACCTGGGGGAAGCCTGGCGTCTTGCCGTCGGCGAGGACGCTTCGGCCAAGATGCTTTCGTTTTTCTCCACGCTGCCGGTGGCGCTGGGGAGCTGGTGGCCCAGCCTGCACCCGCTGGACCTGGCCGTGGGACTTTGCTGCGGCGCGGCGCTGCGGCTGGCGGTGTACCTGAAAGGCAAAAACGCCAAGAAATACCGCCACAACATGGAGTACGGTTCGGCCAGATGGGGCACCCACGACGATATTGCCCCCTACATGGACCCGGTGTTCCAGAATAACGTCATTCTGACCCAGACCGAACGCCTCACCATGTCCAGCCGCCCCAAGAACCCCAAGTATGCCCGCAACAAGAACGTGCTGGTCATCGGCGGCAGCGGTTCCGGCAAGACCCGGTTCTGGCTCAAGCCCAATCTGATGCAGATGCACAGCTCCTACGTCGTTACCGACCCCAAGGGCACCATCCTGGTGGAGTGCGGCAAAATGCTCCAGCGCGGCGCGCCCAAGCTGGGCAAGGACGGCAAGCCGGTGAAGGACAAGCACGGAAAAATCGTGTATGAGCCGTACCAAATCCGGGTGCTGAACACCATCAACTTCAACAAGTCGATGCACTATAACCCGTTCAGCTACATTCACTCGGAGAAGGATATTTTGAAGCTGGTAACGACCCTCATCGCCAACACCAAGGGCGAGGGCAAGGCCGGGGACGATTTCTGGGTCAAGGCGGAGACGCTTTTGTACTGTGCGCTCATCGGCTACATCCACTACGAGGCCCCGGTGGAGGAACAGAACTTCTCCACCCTCATCGAGTTCATCAACGCGATGGAGGTGCGGGAGGATGACGAGGAGTTCAAAAATCAGGTGGACTTGATGTTCGACGAGCTGGAAGCCAGAAGCCCCAACCACTTTGCGGTGCGGCAGTATAAGAAATACAAGCTGGCGGCGGGCAAAACCGCCAAGTCGATTTTGATTTCCTGCGGGGCACGGCTTGCCGTGTTCGATATTGCCGAGCTGCGGGAGATCACCTCCTACGATGAGCTGGAGCTGGATACCCTGGGCGACCGGCGGACGGCCCTGTTCCTCATTATGAGCGACACGGACGATAGCTTTAACTTCCTGATCTCCATGTGCTACACCCAGCTGTTCAACCTCTTGTGCGAGAAAGCCGACGACGTGTACGGTGGGCGGCTGCCGGTCCATGTGCGCTGCCTTATCGACGAGTGCGCCAACATCGGCCAGATTCCCAAGCTGGAAAAGCTGGTGGCGACCATCCGCAGCCGCGAGATTTCCGCCTGCCTGGTCTTGCAGGCACAGAGCCAGCTCAAGGCCATCTACAATGACAACGCCGACACCATCATCGGCAATATGGACAGTTCCATCTTCCTGGGCGGCAAGGAGCCGACCACATTGAAGGAGCTGGCCGCCGTGCTGGGCAAGGAGACCATCGACACCTACAACACCGGCGAGAGCCGTGGGCGGGAAACTTCCCACTCGCTCAATTACCAGAAGCTCGGCAAGGATATGCCATACTTGTTGATGAAGAGTTCAGTTGCCTTGAATTTTACATGAACAGGGACACGATCAGCTGGATTCTGAAAAAGGTAGGATGTCTGTCAGAAATAACAGCATATCTTTTTTGAGCCACTCACTGGATTACCCAGCGGGTGGTTCTTTTATTAACGCTTCTGTCTGCCATTCCGGTTGGGAGGAATTGGGCTGCCCTTTCCCCGCATACTTTTAGTTCGTTTTGCTTTTTTGGATTTTCTGAGGATTCCCAAAAAGGCAGTAAATTCCGCAGAAGTCAGTTTCTCATAAGGAATTTCCATCTGGTCGCAGAAAACCTGAATAAAGGCTTCCTCTCCGCTGGTTCCCGTCTGCACAAGCTTTTCAAACTTTTGCCGGACTTCGGCTACGGTTTCCTGCCGTTCATCAGCGGTGGTAGCGTCGTTTGTGTGTGCTGTTTGGATGTCTTTTACGATCTTGTCAATGTCTTTATGGACGATGTGATTGAAATAATCCTCTCCGTCTATCTGTGCGACTTCAAGGGTTCGCATATAAAGGTCATCGTCTCCCGGCGCATAGCTTTCCATGACGCTCTGCCGGGCAGCTTCCAGTTCCAGATTCATTTGGCTGACACGCATACCGGCGATACGGTCAACGATAACGGTAATGTCCGTCATGAGCCGGGGAAAACCTTCATGGGTGGCAAGCTCGCAGAGCAGACGGTTGTTGATCCTGCCGCTTCTTAATAGCTCAATCATTTCATCGCTCAAATGGAGCGACTGGAGATCAGAATTAGGGATGGTCTTATTTTCCGACAGCCCCATCAGATAGTCGGTGGACACGCCGTAAAACTCTGCCAGCGTTGCAATCGCAAATGGGCTGATGTCCTTGTAGTCATCGCCCTCATATTTCCCCAGCGCCGACTTGGACAGGCCGGTTTGTTCTGCCAGCTGTTCCAGTGTCAGGTGCTTATCCACCACCCGCAGGTCTTTGAGCCGTTCCGGGATTGACAGTTTTGTGTACATCAAAGCACCCCCTCTCGTCAACATTTTTCAATATTTTTTTCATTATAGCACGTTTCCGAGAGCGTGGAAATATGCGGTTTTTGTGCGCTATTCCAACGTCTTGGACATACGGGAGCAGCCCCCTTTTTTCGGTAAACTGGTTCTTGTCAGGAGACACAGAACCTTGAAAATCGAATGACCGGCTGCAAGGGGTATGACCTCCGGGGAAGTGACGCGATAAAAGGGTTCCCGCAAAATCATGGATTTTGTGACGACGGGAGCGCACCAAAGAGGACAATACGCCGGGAGAAAATCCGGGCAGGAGCGGCTTGCAGACAGACCGGCAGATAGAAAAGTAAACCATGCGGGGCATACCGCACCGCAGCAAATGAATGGAGGTAGATCATTATGAAACTGAATATGAAGGAAAAGAAAATTCT
>ERZ779874.1965-NODE-1965-length-18251-cov-3.829468_pt1 | contig 18251 bp, 26 predicted proteins | sample MGYA00511031_ERZ779874 | MGnify/ENA primary metagenome ERZ779874 (study PRJEB29588, sample SAMEA2156850) | human gut metagenome | biome: human gut; feature: human-associated habitat; material: faeces | place: Denmark | collected 2008/2010 ...
CTGTTCTTGTGAGAAATGCTGTGGGACCTGGGCGGAAAACCGGCCAGACGGGGTCGTCTATACCGCCAGCGGAGCCGTCGCCCAGGAAGGCGTGACGATCGCCGCCGACTGGGACGTCCTTCCCCCTGGGACCGTCGTCTACATTGACGGCCTGGGCGAACGTGTCGTCCAGGATCGCGGCGGAGCGATCAAGGGGAACACCGTCGACATCTACTTCGAGGACCACGAAGAAGCCCTGGTCTTCGGCCGCCAGACCGTCCGTCTTTACATAGTCGAAGGCGGTGACGGACCTTGAAGACCTGTTCTGTATGCGGCCGACAGGTGAAGAAGACAGTCCCCTGTCCATACCAGAGAAAGGGCCTGGAAACCTGTCCGGACTGTTGCGAAAAGTGCTACGAAAGCGAACCCTTCCCCTGTCGCGAACACGACCAGAGGAAAGAACCGAAAGGGGGAAAAACACATGAACACTATAAAACGCGGCGACGTCTTCTTCTGCCTGGGAAGCCCCGACGCTGTCGGAAGTGAGGAACGGAAGACGCGCCCGGTCGTAATCGTCCAGAACAACGCCGGGAACGCCAGTTCCCCGACGGTGATCGTCGCCAACATGACCACCAACACCACCCGCCGCCTGTACCCTATGCAGTTCGACATTGACCTTCCCGGACACGCCCTGTCCCGCGTCCAGTGTGAGCAGATCAGAACCGTCGACAAATGCAGGCTTCGCGAAAAGGTCTATTCCCTGACCGAAGACGAACTTCGGAAGCTGGACGCCTGTCTGGCCGTGTCCTTCGGAATGACCCGCCAGGACGCCCAGGAAGGCCCCCAGGACGCCCGGAGCGACGGGGACGACATATTCCTTGCCCTGGCCCGGAAGGGCCTGTCAGTGGCCGTCTGTCCCCTTCCTGTGCTGAACCAGGTGAATATCACCGTCACAGACGGGAAGAACGTCGGGATAACCCGCAACGTCGCGGCGGCCGCCGGCGGAATAATTGACGAAATCCGCGATATGAAAAGCACGATTGCAGAGGTGGCGAAGTGATCCGGGGGAAGGAAGCGGCGGAAAAGTGGTCAAAGGCCCTTGATCTACCGGAAGAACAGGCGATCCCGTGTGTGGTGGCGTTCGTATGCCTTCGCTATCATGGGAAATCATTTGTCCGCAAACTTGCGGCCGGTGACGGGAAGATCACGACCTGGCAATCGCTGAAAATCGCCGTGGCCTTGTTCCTGTGGAACCGCGCCACGAAGAAAGACCCCTGGGGCGAACTGTACCGGATCACGAAGTTCGCCCAGAAGTGGAAGGAAGGTGATTCTATATGAACGACGTGAAACTGTCCGGCCGCCTGGTACGCGATCCGGAACTGAAACACACGCCGAACGGCGTCCCGGTGGCGACCTTTTCCCTGGCTGTCGACCGGAAGTTCAACAGAGAGGAAGCGGACTTCATTCCGATCGTCGCCTGGCGAAAGACGGCGGAGTTCGTGGCGAAGTATTTCCGGAAGGGACAGCGCGTGAACGTGGCCCAGGGCCGGATCAAGGTCGACCAGTACACCGACAAGGAAGGGAACAAACGGTCCCGCTTTTCTGTCGTGGCCGACGAAGTGGAGTTCGCCGACTCCAAACGCAACCCCGAAGACCGCCCGGCCGGGAGCGTGGCGGCCGAATACATGGAGAACGGGGGCTTCGAGGAACTGGACGGCGAAGACGGTGAACTTCCGTTCTGAACACCGGCAGGAAGGGGGGCGAAGGCATGGACGCCAAAGAAAAAGCGAAGCGCGCGGAAGAACGGACGACCCGCCGCGTTTACGACATCCTAAAGAACCACGATCAGGAAACCCGGACGATCGAAGCGCAGATCGAAGCTGAACGCGCGGCCCTGGAAGCAGACCTGGCAGAGATCAGGACCAGAGCCTACCCGCGCGCCGTTCGCTATGACACGCCCCGCGTCCAGTCGTCCCCCGACCCTGACGGAAACATGGTCAAGATCGCCGCCGCCATTGAGCGGCGGACGGCCCGGACGAAAAGGGCGGTCGAAGCCCTGGAAGAACGCCAGCGGCAGATCGAAAACGTCCACGAAATCGTCCTGGCTATGGACGCGAAGGCGAAGATCGTCCTTCTGACCATGTACTACCCGCGCCGGACCTATGAACAGGCGGCCGAAGTCCTGGGAATGGACGTGTCGACGGTCAGTCGCCAGAGGAAGACCGCTGTCGAACGCCTGGTCCGGAAATATATCCGCCTTCACGGGGCGATCGAGTAACAGACCCCGCGTCGGCGGAAAGTTTTTGCACATGATTGCACATCTTTGCAAATGTTTGCATATAACTGCACTGGTCAACGACCGCGCAATATGCGAAAATGCTACAAGGGAACCTTGCAGAGTTCCCGGACTCCTTTTCATTTGATAGGGACGCAGAAAGGAACGCCTTCGCCGGCGTTCCTTTTCTGTTGCCCCGAAACGACCACGCAGAAAGGACGGTGAAGAATCGTGGCCCGCCTGACGAAGAAGAACGAAGTCTTCTGTGACGAATACCTGATCGACCTGAACGCGACCCAGGCCGCGATCCGCGCCGGCTACTCCGTGGAGTCGGCGGGGAGTATCGGAAGTGAATTGCTGAAAAAACCTGAAATCCGCGCGCGCATTGACCGCGCTATGGCCGAAAGGTCGAAGCGGACGGGGATCAATGCCGACCGGGTCCTTCTGGAACTGGGGAAAATCGCCTTCGTGAACGCGATCGACGTAATCAACATGAACGACGCGACCGTCCTGTCGGACGCTTCCCGCGACGACACGGCCGCGATCGCTTCTGTGAAAGTGAAAGTGATCCCCGGAGAGGACGGCGACGGCGTGGAACGGGAAATCCGACTGGCCGACAAATTGAAGGCCCTGGAACTGTGCGGAAAGCACCTGGGAATGTTCAAAGACAGCCCGGACAGCGCCGCGCCTGTGACGGTGGTGATCAATTATGACTACGGCCCGGACGATTGAGTTCAGAGCGTCCGCCCAGTTCAACCCCATCTTCCGGCCTGTGAATGAGTGGCGCGGAAGATACCGCATTTTGAAAGGGTCCGCCGGGTCCGGGAAGTCCGTGAACATAGCCCAGGACTACGTCGCGAAGCTGTCCGACCCCGCCTTCCGGGGGGCGAACCTTTTAGTCGTCCGGAAGATCGAGGAAACGAACCGCGACAGCACCTTCGCAGAGTTACAGGCGGCGATCTATCGAATGTTCGGCCCATACGCCGAACGCTTCTGGAAGGTCAACCTGAATCCCCTGGCCCTGGAATGTAGAACCACCGGAAACCGGATCATCTTCCGGGGCGTGAAGGACCAGCGCCAGCGTGAGAAGGTGAAGTCGATCACCTTCAAGAACGGGAAACTGGTCTGGATATGGTGTGAAGAAGCGACCGAACTTCTTTCCGAAGACGTCGACATTCTGGACGACCGACTTCGCGGCAACCTGGAAGACCTGAACCCGAACCTGTTCTATCAGATCACAATGACCTTCAACCCGGTCAGCGCGACACACTGGATCAAGGCCCGCTACTTCGACAAGGCAGACCCGGACGTTCTGACCCATCATTCCACCTATAAGACGAACCGATTCATCGACCCGGCCTATTTCCGCCGCATGGAGCGACGGAAGGAAGAAGACCCGGAAGGCTATCGGGTCTACGGCCTGGGAGAATGGGGCGAACTGGGCGGCCTGATCCTGACGAACTTCGAGGTCCACAACTTCCCGACGGACCGGGACTTCTTCGACGGCTTCTACTACGGCCAGGACTTCGGCTTCAACCACGCCGACGCGATCCTGGGGATCGGCTGGAAGGACGGCGAAATCTATGTCACGTCCGAAGTGTATGTCTTCGAGAAGGACACCGAAGAAATAATCGCCCTTGCCCGCCAGAAGCGGATCGACCCCCGCGTGGAAATGTTCTGTGATTCCGCAGAGCCGGACCGGATCAGGACGTGGCAGAAGGCCGGCTTCCGGGCCTATCCAGCGAAGAAGGAGCCTGGAAGCGTGAAGGCCCAGATCGACTTCCTGAAAGGCCGGAAAATCCACATTCACCCGTCATGTGTGAACACCTTGAAGGAAGTTCAACAGTGGAAATGGAAGAAGGACCCGACCACGGGTCTTTACATCGACGAACCAGTCGAGTTCATGGACGACGCTATGGCGGCGCTACGCTATGGCGTGGAGCGTCCGCGACGTGGGTCGTCCATCGAAGTTTTGAAGTGAGGTGGCAAAAATGGAACTGTCCGTCATGGACCGGATCAACATGATATTGAACGACCCGGAAAAGGCCCCTATGACCCTGGCCCAGATCGTCAGCGAGGAAATCAGGGAGTTCAAGCGGTCGCCCCAGTATTCGATCATGCTGGAAGCCGAAGCGTATTACAGGAACAGGTCTTCCGTCCAGACGAAGACGGTCGACGTCGCCAACCGCTCGAACGCGAAGATCGAACGGCCGATCCTGAAAAAGCTGGTGGACCAGAAGGCGAACTACCTTCTGTCGAAGCCCTGGACCGTGGACACTGAAAACGAAGCATACGGCGAAGCCCTGAACAAAGTGTTCGACCAGACCTTCCGCCGGAAGATCAAGAGCCTGGGAAAAGGCGCGGTGAAGTCTGGGATCGCCTGGATTCAACCCTACTTCGACGACGACGGGAAACTGGCCTTCATGCGAATCCCGTCCCCAGAATTGATCCCCCTGTGGCGCGATTCAGAGCGAACGAAGCTGGACGCCTTTATTCGATTCTATGACCAGGTCATTTACATCGGAATCAGGAAGCACGTCATAACACACGCCGAATTTTGGTGGACCGGCGGCGTGAAGTATTTCAAGACGGACGCCTTCGCTGGAACAGGGGCCGGCGACTTCTACGTCGACAAGGACCACGGGACAGAGGAAACCGACTGGACCGAACCACACTTCACCGTCGGGGAAACGGCCTATAACTGGTCGGAAGTCCCGATCGCGTGGCTGAAATACAACGAAGAAGAACTTCCCCTGTGCTACTTCGTGAAGGACCTGATCGACGACATCAACTGGCAAAACAGCGTCACGGCCGACGTCCTTCGCGACGTGGCGAAGTTCATCTACATTCTGAAAAACTACGGCGGAACCGACCTGGCGGAGTTCCTGAAAGACTTGAAGGAACACATGGCGATCAAGGTCACTTCCGACGGCGGCGTGGACAAGTTACAGGCCGACCTGAACATCGACGCCGTCATGGCCTTCCTGGACAATGAGCGCCGCGACATCTATGACTATGCGGCCGCCGTGGACACGAAGGACCCGGACCTGGGGAACGCCAGCGGGACGGCGATCAACTTCCGATATATGGACCTGGACGCCGACTGTGATTCCCTGGGGACCGAACTGAAAGACACCTTCCACCGTCTGAAACTGTTCATCGACGTCTATTTCCAGATCACCGGACAGGGCGACTTCACCGATGAAGACTTCGACATCGTCTTCAATATGGACCTTCCCGTCAACGAAACCGACGTGATCAACAACGCGCGGACCAGCGACGGCCTGATCTCCAAACGGACGATCCTTCAAAATCACCCGTGGGTGACGGACGTCGACGAAGAACTGGACCAGATCGACAAAGAGAAGAAGGCCGCTATGGAAGACTTCGGCGAAGGTCTGTTCGACGATTCCCTGGGGGCGAACAACGCCGCCCAGGCGGCCCAGGAAGGCCAGGAAGGGGACGCCGGAAAGGCTGGTGGCGTGAATGGCGAGGAATAAGGAATACTGGATCGCCCGCGCCCTTCAACGCGAGAACGAAGCCTATCTTCGCGGCGTCGAACTGACGGCGAAAATGTTCAAAGAATACGACAGAGCCGCGAAAGCGATCCGCCGGGAGATCGGCGACTTCTATTCGAAGTACGCCGGCAAGTATGGCCTGACCTATGACCAGGCGGTCCGCCTTCTGACACGGAAAGAGTTCCAGGAATGGAAGGCTACCCTGGCCGAATATGTCGCCAGGATCGCCCAGGAGCCGGACCCCCGCGTCAAGGCTATCCTGACGGCCCAACTGGACGCCCTGTCCACGAACAGCCGCATTTCCCGCCTTGAAGCCCTTCTGGGACAGATTGACCTGAAACTGAATGACCTGTGGGAAACAGGCGTGGCCCAGATGAAGGCGGAGTTCGGCGACGCCTTCCAGGAAGGTTACTACAAGAAGTTATACGACATTCAGTCCCGCGTCGGCTTCTTCCATGAGATCGCGAAGCTGGACGAAAGCGTCGTCGAAGACGTCCTGTCCTATCCCTGGTCCGGCGCTATGTTTTCGGATCGCCTGTGGCAGAACAAACAGGCCCTTCTGTTCCACGTCCGGGAAACCATCACACAGGGCGTCATGCAGGGAAAGAGTATTCCGACCATGTCGAAGGAACTGTCGGCCAGAATGGGACAGTCCTACAAGGCCGCCGAACGCCTGATCCGCACAGAAACGACCTACTTCCACGGGGAGTCGGACAAGGCCGCCTATGAAGCGGCCGGCGTGGACGAATATGAATACGTCGCGACCCTGGACAGCCGGACCTGTGAAGTGTGCGCCGCCCTGGACGGGAAGCACTTCAAATTGAAGGACGCCCAGGCTGGCGTGAACTATCCGCCCATGCACCCGAACGACCACTGTACTACGGTCGAATACGACCCGGACGACGCCCTGGACTGGTACAATTCCGGCAAGAAAATGCCCGAAAATATGACCTATGAGGAATGGGCGGAGCGCCAGAACGTGAAAACCGGCACGGACAAGCGAAATCAACTGAAAACAACTTCAAACGATGATTGAACGCCCTTCCAGGGCGTTTTTTCATACCCAAAACAGCCGCCCCCGCCCGGCGAACCGGCGGGACCGCAAAGCGTGTGGAAGTCACGGTAAAGACAGCGGGGAAAGGAGCAAACCATGATCACCGAAAGCGTCAAAACCATTCTGGGGGAAGACCTGACGAACCAGGTCGAAGCGGCCTTGAAGGGCAAGGGCAAGGACGGAAAGGACGTTGACCTGGTCGTCGGAAACGACGGAACCTTCGTCCCGGCCGAGAAGTACAACGGAGCCAACAGCGGCAAGACCAGCGCAGAAAACGCCCTAAAAGCGGCCGCCGAAGCGTTGAAGGCGATCGGCGGGTCTGGCGACCCGGCGAAGATCGCGGACGACGTGAAGACGGCCCAGACCACGATCGAAACCCTTCGGACCGACCACCAGAAAGAGATCGCGCGAATCCAGAAGAACACGGCCCTTCGAATGGCACTGGCCGACAAGGCCCACGACCCGGCCGACATTATTTCCCTTCTGGACCTTGACAAGATCGAGGTCGACGACGCCGGCGCGCTGAAAACGGACCTGGAAAGCCTTCTGAAACCCTTGAAGGAGTCGAAGGCGTACCTGTTCAAGACCCAGGAGCCGGCGAAGAACCCCGACATCAAGGGCGCGAAGCCCGCTGATCCCGGCGCGCGCCAGGACCCGGCCGCGAAGGCTGACGGCCCTGTCGTGATTTAACAAACCTGTCAACAGACAAACGAAAGGAATGATTTTCAATGGCACGAACCAAAGCTATCAGCCTGATCCAGAGCGGCGCGACGAAGGTCGACCTGGCCGAACTGTCCGGCCTTGTGATCGCCAATATCCAGAAGGAAACCCTGTCTTCCGGCTTGAAGTCCCAGTCCTACACCGGCAACCCGGCGACCGGGTCTGTGGAGTATAAGCGGTTCAAGAACAGCGCGTCCCAGGCATACGGGACCGCCAGAGCCGCCGGCAAGGGCGACGCGATCACCGTCCCCCCGACCACCGTCAACCTGGACACCCACCGCGAGATCGTCGAGGAAGCCGCGAAGTTCGACCTGGACACCTTCGGCGTCGGTAACATCATGGCCCGCCGCGCCGACAACCACGTCGACACCGTGGCGGCCGAACTGGACGCCGCCTTCTTCCTGCGGCCAATGAAGGAACCGACTTCACCACCACCGAAACCGACATCGAAGCCCAGGTCGAAGCCCTGATCCAGACCCTTGAAACCGTGAAGAACGACTACGTTCGCGGCGTCCCCCGGAACCTGATCCGCCTGGTCCTGGACCCTGTCTTCTACGGCAAGATCAGAACCTACCTGGACAAGAACACCAACAACGCCAACGTGGACACCGCCACCGAGGACTTCGCCCTGTTCCACGGCGTCCGGGTCTATTCTTCCATCAACCTTCCCGTGACCACCGAAACCGTCGAAACCACCAAGACCAAGACCACGACCTACCACATGATCGCTATGATCGAAGGCGCGGTCGCACAGCCGGCGGTTATCTACCCCTACGGGGAGCCGGAGAAGATTCCCCTGTCCAACGACTACGGCGTGTCTATGTTCTTCGACTACGGCACGAAGGCCCTGACCCCCGACCTGATCTTCACCTACTCCACCAGCGTTACTTCCGAGTAATCGGAAGGGCGCGCCCGTGAAAGGAGCGATCCGAATTGAAGTTTATCAACAAACGAACCGGCGTGATCCTGGAACCCCGAAGCCGCATGGTCGAAGACCAGCTTCGTAAAAGCGCGGAGTATGCCCCCTATGAGCCGCAGAAGGCCGCAGACGAGGGCGAAAAGCCGCTGGCGAAGATGAACAAGGCCGAACTTCTGGAAACCGCCCAGGCGGCCGGAATCGCGGTCCCTGACGACGCCACGAAGGCCCAGATCGTCGAACTGATCCAGGCGAAGGGCGCGGAGTAATCAAGGGCCGCCGAAAGGTGGTGGAAACGTGCTTCAACAGATTCTTTCTTCCCTGGACGGCCTGACCGACCTTGAACAGAAGGAAGTCCTTCGCGTCCTTATGTCGAAGGACGGCCGACTGGAAAAGGTCAAGGCCCTTCTGGGGATCACCGGAACAGACCAGGACGAAGTTCTTCTGTTCGTCATTCAGACGGTCGAAGACCTGGTCCTGGCCTATATCAACCAGGACACGCTTCCCGCCCCGCTGGAAAATGCCCTGATCGTCATGTGCGTCAGTTACTACAAGGCCGCCGGCCTGGGAACCACCCAGGCGGCCGTCGGTCCGGTCGCGTCCGTGAAGCGCGGGGACGTCACAACGTCCTTCGCCAATGCTTCCGGCGCTTCCGGATCGGCGTCGACCTTCAACCTGGGCGCAGAAGGCGACGACTTCTTCGGCTGGCGAACGGTCCTGAACGAGTTCCGGCGGTTAAGGTGGTGATCGTATGTTCGGAAATCCCGCCGCAGAGCGCGCGGCGATCGAAATGACCTACGAAGACACCGCCACGATCAGCCGGACCGAAACCACGACGGGGTCGAACAACATCACGAAGACCGTTCCTGTCGTGAAGTATTCTGAAATCATTTGCGCGCTGTCGTATTCAGGAAGCGACAAGAGTCAGCAGACGGACGCACAGAACGAAATCGACTACGACGCCGTTCTGTTCGCCGCCCCCGACCTTTTGGTCCTTCCTGGCGACAGTGTTTCCCTGAAACGCTTCGGCCGAATGGACCCGACCAGTCAGCGCGTCCTGACCTTCCAGGTCGTCGGTCGCCCGGCCGTCTATGCTACCCACCAGGAAATCCGCGTGAAGGACGGTGATCTGGCGTGACCCTGAATAACTTCATCGAAGCGATCGCGGGGAAGCTGACCACCGTATGGCCTGACCGGAAGGTCTACGTCGACGAAATCCCGAAGGACGCCGACGGCCAGTTCTTCGTCGGGATCGTTGAATCGGAGCAGGAAAAGCACCTGGACCGCCGCTGGAAGCGGTCGATCCAGTTCGAAGTCCTGTACTTCCTGAACACGAAGGAAAACATGGAGTTCAACGCCTGGGCGGAAACCATGTTCGACCAGTTCGACGTCCTGACCGTAAAGGAAACCGACCAGAAGGACCGGACGGTCCGGCTGACCGGCCAGAAGGCGACGCCGAACAAGAACGCCCGCGTCTTCCAGTTCACCTTCGACGCCGACTTCTTCTTCGTCGTGACCCCGCCGGAAATCCCATTCATGGAAAACCTGGACCAAACAGAGGAAGTGAAGTAATGGCAACAGCAAAGAAAGCGGCCCCCGCCGCAAAGAAGGCCGGCGTCGCAGACCAGGCGGCCCCGACCTACACGAAGGAACAACTGGTCAAAGCGAAGACCCTGAACCTTCCCAGGGACGCCGTCGCGGCCGTCCTGGAAGACGGGAAGGTCTACACGAAGGACCAGGCCGTCAGCCTGGTCACTGATTTTCTGGAAAGGAAGGTGTAAGTCATGCCTATCGGTGGCGGAACTTTTACCACACAGAACAAGATCCTTCCCGGCGCGTATATCAACTTCGTCAGCCTGGGAAGCGTCGTCAAAATGGGGACGCGCGGGATCGCGGCCCTTCCCCTGGAACTGAACTGGGGACCTGAAAACAAGGTCTTTTCCATCTATGCCGAGGACTTCAACAAGACCGCCCTGACCGTCTTCGGCTACGATCCTACGGCGGCCGACATTCTTCTGGTCCGCGAAGCCCTGAAACGCGCCAGGACCCTTCTGATCTATCGCGTCAATTCCGGCGGCACGAAGGCGACCGCAACCGTGGGCGGAATGACCGTCACGGCCGCCTATGGCGGAACGCGCGGGAACGCGATCAGCGTCGCGATCCTGACCAACGCCGACGACGCGACGAACGTCGACGTCGTGACCTACCTTGACGGAATGGTCATGGACACCCAGACCGTCGCGAAAACCAGCGGGTCGGCCAACCTGAAAGCGAACGACTTCGTCACCTTCGGGAGCGCGGCAAGCCTGGAAGCGGCCGTCGCGACTTCCCTGACTGGCGGCACGAACGGAACCGTCAACGGCGCGGCCCACACGGCGGCCCTGAACGGCTTCGAAGTGGAGTCCTTCAACGTGATCGGCTATCCCGGCGACGACGACACGATCAAGGCCCTGTATGCGACCTTCGTGAAGCGCCTTCGCGACGACGAAGGGAAGAAGATCGTCGGTGTACTGTACGACTACAAGGGGAACAACATCGGCCTGATCAACGTGAAGAACGGCGTCGTCCTGACCGACGGGACCACCGTGACCGGCGACAAGGCCGTCGCGTGGGTGACTGGCGCTTCCGCCGGCGCGGAGATCAACGAAAGCCTGACGAATACCGCCTACGACGACGCCGTGGACGTGGACATCAAATATACGAAGTCCCAGTTCGAAGCGGCGATCCAGGCCGGCGAGTTCGTCTTCTATGCCGACTACGGGACCGCCCGCGTCCTGACCGACATTAACAGCCTGACCGACTTCGGCGGCGGTATGACCGAAGACTGGACTTCGAACCGCGTGATCCGCGTCCTGGACGGCTGGGCGAACGACGTCGCCCGGATTTTCGGTGATTCCTACATCGGGAAAGTCACCAACAGCGACACCGGCCGCCAGCTTTTCAAGGCCGACCTTGTGTCCCTGGCCTTGCAGTATCAGGCCATCGACGCGATCAGTGACTTCGTGTCCGAGGACATCACGATCGCCCAGGGCGTCGGGAAACGGGACGTCGCCGTCGATTCCGCCCTGAAACCGAACGACAGCATGGAAAAGCTGTATATGACGGTCGTCGTCAACTAACGGAAGGAGTGTGAACCGAAATGAAAACCCTGAACGCGCCTGATACCATTTCCGGCAAGGAAGGCCGCGCGTATGCGAAGATCGACGGGAACAATGAAGACCTGTTCTTCGCGAAGACCATCGAATCCACCGTCGAGAAGTCGAAGTCGGAAGTGAAGGCGATCGGGAAACGCATGACCGGCCACAAGACCACCGGCGGCAACGGAACCGGGTCCATGACCCTTTACTACATGACCCCCCTGTTCCGCCAGATGATCAAACAGTGGAAGGAAACCGGCCAGGACATTTACTTCGACATGGTGATCGAGAACGACGACCAGGAGTCTTCCGCCGGGAAGCAGTCTGTCCTTCTGATCGACTGCAACCTGGATTCCGTCGTCCTGGGAAAGCTGGACGGCGACAGCGACGACCCCCTGGACGAAGACGTCGACTTCACCTTCGAGGACTTCGACATTCTGACCCCCTTCACCCAGTTCTGATTCTGAAAGCGAGGTAAAAAACAATGGGTAAACTGCAAGACTTCCTTATGGAAGCCCAGATCGGCACGACCCAGACGGAAGTCCAGATCGCGCCCTTCCCCTATCCCTTCATCGTGAAGTCGATCACCGAAGCAGAGAACAAGGCGATCCGGAAGACCTGTCAGAAGGTCGAGTTCGACAAGAAGACCCGCCAGAAGCGGATCGACACCGACACCGACCTTTACAACGCCCGCCTGGTGGTCGCCTGTTGCGTCGAACCAAACTTCAAGGACGCCGCCCTTCAAGAGAAATACGGCGTTCGCGGAGCCGAAGACCTGATCAACCTGATCCTGAACCCCGGCCAGTACACCGATCTTCTTCTGGCCGTCCAGGAGATCAACGGCTTCACCGACGACGTGAACGATCTGAGGGACGAAGCAAAAAACTAATCACGGGGGGCGGAAATGAGGCGGACGCCGACGGCGAATCGGTTTACGCCCATTACGCTCTCCACCGGCTGAAAATCCTTCCAGGCGCGCTTCTGGCCCTTCCCAGGCGGGAACGGGCCTTTATCTATGCTTCCATCGACCTTCAAATAGAAAAGGAAAAGAAGGAAGCGGCGAAGGCGAAGCGCCGGAAGGGCAAGAAAGGAAGGTGACGACGTGGCCGGCGTATCTACACAGTTTTCGATCCAGGACCGCATGACGTCCCGCCTGAACACCATGACCAGCGCGGCCGAACGTCTGAACCGTTCCCTGGACACCACGGACGCCCTGTCCGACACCATCGACCCCGGCGCACCGTTTGAACGAAGCGCCGCCGACATCGGAGCGGCCAGCCGCCAAGTCGACAACTTCAACAACCGCCAGGAACAGGCGGAGAACGGGGCGAAGAAGGTGAAGTCGGTCTGGTCGAGCCTGGGCGGCGTCATTAAGTCCGCGATCGCGGCGTTCAGCGCGAAACAGGTGATCGAACTGGCCGACAGCATGACCACCACCCGCGCCCGCCTGGACCTGATGAATGACGGCTTGCAGACTACGGCGGAACTGCAAGATATGATCATGGAGTCCGCCAACAGGTCCCGCGCGTCCTACCAGACCACGGCCGACGCCGTCGCGAAAATGGGCGTAATGGCTGGCGACGCCTTTTCCAGCAACGAAGAACTGATCATGTTTTCCGAACTGATCAACAAACAGTTCGCGATCGCCGGCACATCGGCCGCCGGTATCGACGCGGCCATGTTGCAACTGACACAGGCCATGTCGTCCGGCGTCCTTCGCGGCGAGGAATTGAACAGTATCTCTGAACAGGCACCGACCATCATTCAGACGATCGCCGACTACCTGGGGGTCCCGATCGGAAAAATCCGGGAAATGGCCGCCGAAGGCCAGATCACTTCGGAAATCGTCAAAAATGCCATGCTTGCGTCGGCTGACGAAATCAACGCGAAGTTTGAGTCTATGCCAATGACCTTCGCCCAGGTGTGGACGATCGCGAAGAATATCGCCCTGGAAGCGTTTCAGCCCGTCCTGACCATGATCGGCCAGGGCGCACAGTGGATTTACGACAACTGGTCCACGATTGCCCCGATCTTCTACGCCGTGGCGGCCGCTGTCGGCGTCCTGGCGGTCGCCTATGGTATATGGAAGGTCGTCACCCTGGCCCAGACGATCGCACAATGGGCGCTTAATTCCGCCCTTCTGGCGTCGCCTATCACATGGATCGTCCTGGCGATCGCGGCAGTCGTCGCGGCCCTGGTGTACTGGATCAACACGGTCGGCGGCCTGAAAGTCGCCTGGCTGATCTGTGTGAACGCCGTCCTGACGGCCTGGGACTGGGTAAAAATCGGCTTTATGACCGGCGTTTACTTCGTCATGGACCTGTGGAACCGTCTACAACTGGCCTTCTACACGGCCGGCGTGAACATTCAGAACTTCATGGGCGACATGAAGGTCGGCGTCCTGATGATCCTTCAAAACATGGTCAATGGGGCGATCGACATCATAAACGGCTTCATCGGAGTTCTGAACAAAATCCCCGGCGTCAGTATCGACGCGATCGAGAAGGTCACGTTTGGAACGACCGCACAACTGGAAAACGACGCCGCGAAACAGGCCAGAGCCGCAGACCTGGCCGCCTACCAGGACCAGATCAATTCCCAGATCGCGGAGCGGGACGCCGCCCTGGACGCTATGAAGGCCGAAGCGAACGCCGCAACGGCACAGCGCGAAGCGGAGATCGCCGCCGCGAAGGCCGAAGCGGCCGCCGCAAACGGAGAATCCGGAAGCACCGAACCCGACTGGTCCGCCTACGCCAACAGCGACCCCGGCGACATCGGGAACGTGGACCACGTCGGGTCTGTCGGGTCTATCGACGAAGACGTGAATATCGCCGAAGAAGACTTGAAGTTCCTTCGGGACGTGGCCGAAATGCGCTATGTCCAGAACTTCGTGACCCTGACCCCAACCGTGGCCGTGGACGCGAAGATCAGCGAGAAAGTGGACGTTGACGAAGTGGTCAACCGGATCGAAACCCGCCTGGAAACCGAGTTCGAAGCGGCCGCCGAGGGGGTATATGCCTAATGAGCAACTACGGAATGACACTGATCGCGGGGGGACGGGAAATTGACATTCCCGTCCTTCCTGAAAAACTGAAAGTCACTTCGCCGGGAAACAACGACACCGCGACCGTCCTTGTCCTGGGCGACATTCTGATCCTTCGGAAGAAGGGCCTTCGGACTATCGCCTGGGACAGCTTTTTCCCGGCCCATAGCGCGCCCTATGTCACGGGAAGGGTCCGGGACCCTGTCGAGATCGTCCAGGCCATACAGGCCGCGCGGGACGGCCTTGACCCGGTCCGGTTCCTGATCACCGGAACAGACCTGGACATCAACGTCCGAATGGGCGTGGAAACCTTCGACTATGAGGAACGCGCCGGCGAACTGGGCGACTTCTACTATTCGATCAAACTGTCGGAGTGGAAGGACTATTCGCCCCGCCGGATCGCGCTTCCGGCGGAGCCGGAACAGCCGGCCCAGGCGAAGGAACCGGAGCGGACCGGGGAGCCGGAAGCCGCGAAGACCAAGACGTACACCGTGAAGGCCGGTGACTGTCTGTGGAATATCGCGAAGCAGATTTACGGGAAGGGAAGCGACTACACAAAAATCTACAACGCGAACAAAGGGACGATCGGGTCGAACCCGAACCTGATCTATCCCGGACAGGTCTTCACGATCCCGTGATCTCGATCCTGTACCAGAACAACGTGACCGGCGACGCCTTCGACGTGACAACGCTGTGCGCCGGCGCGAAGTGGTCGACGAAACGGTCCGGTTCCCCCGCTTCCCTGGAATTGACCATGATCGCCGACGACGCCGTGGAATGGACCCACGGCGGGATCGTCGCCCTGAAAGACGACGACACCGGGATTTTTTATGGCTATGTGGTGAAGATCGGCCAGGACGAAACCGACCAGGTCACGATCACCGCATACGACCAGACCTGGTATTTGAAGAAGAACAAGGAAACCTATGTCTTCACCGGCAAGAGGGCCGACGAAATCCTGACCCAGATCGCGGCGGACTTCGGCCTGAAATGCGGGGTGCTGGAAAACACCGGATACGCGATCCCGTCCATGATCGAAGACGGCCAGACCCTTTTCGACATCGTCTTGAAGGCCCTTGACTACACGCTGATCAACACCGGGAAAATGTTCGTTCTGTGGGACGACTTCGGGTCCCTTCGGATCACCGACGTCGAGAAGTCGAAGCTGGACCTGTTCGTGGGCGATTCCAGTCTGGCGACCGGCTACACCTACGAAACAGACATAGATTCCGAAACCTACAACAAGATCAAACTGGTCCGGGACAACAAGGAAACCGGAAAACGCGACGTTTACATCTTCCAGGACTCGAACAATATCACCTTCTGGGGGACCTTGCAGGACTACGAGTCCGTCGACGAAGACATGAACGAAGCCCAGATCAAGGAACGCGGAAATCAAATGCTGGAACTTTACAACAGGCCGACGAAGTCCTTCGAAGTGAAGGCCCTTCTGGACCTGTCCGTCCGCGCCGGCTATGCCCTGTATATAGGGATCGAGAAGGTCGGCGTCAGTTCCTTCTTCATCGTGGAAGAATCCAGCGCCGATCTGTTGAAGGAAGAAATGACCCTGAAATTGAAGGTGGTGTGATATGGCACTTCTGGACACTATGAAAAAAGTCGCCAAACAGTCGCAGGACGCGACCGTTCCGGCGGCGTTCCTTTTTGGAAACGTGACGTCGACGTCCCCCCTGACGATCCGGGTCGACAACCGCTTCGACATCACCGGCGAAGCGATCGTCGTAATGAAGCAGTTCCGCGCCGGCTACTACCCGACCCACCAGCACAGCGGATTCAAGGACGCGCCGACAACGGAACAGAAAGCCGGCGGAGCCGGGGACGCTTCCTTCGCGGCCCACGACCACACACTGAAAAACGACTACCTGACCAATACCGACGACACGTCCGAATATTATTACGGCCTGGCCGTGGGCGACAAGGTGGTCCTGTTGCGAAACCAGGGCGGACAGTCGTTCCTGGTCCTGGGAAGGGTGTGATCTTATGGCCTTGATTCCGACCCCGTCTGTGGTCACGATCGGCCAGACCGTGACGGTCACGCCGGCGGCCGAACACCCGACCAGAACCTACAAGGTGGACTTCGACGCCGGCCGCGTCGCCGGCTTCGTCGATGAAACCGAAGCTATGAAACAGGCGATCTTCAAAATCCTGTCGACAGAGCGGTTCGCGTACCTGATCTATTCCTGGAACTATGGAATCGAACTGAACGCGGTCGTCGGGAAAAGTTATCCGGTGTTTTCAAGTGAAATCAAGCGTGTAATCACGGAAGCACTTCTGGCAGACAGCCGGATCACCGACGTCACCGACTTCCAGGTCGAACAGATCGACAAACGGACCGCCCGCGTCAGCTTCACGGCGGAAACGATCTTCGGGGAAATCCCCGTCGAAAGGACGGTGACAACCAATGTATGAGAACATGACCTTCGAAAATATCATGGAACGCTGTCTTTCCCGCGTGTCTTCTTCCGTGGATAAACGGGAAGGGTCCATCGTCTACGACGCGATCGCGCCGGCGGCGGCGGAACTGGCGATCATGTATATTGAACTGGCCTATCTTCTGGACAGGGCCTTCCCGGACACAGAAACCGGGGACGACCTGACGAAGAAGTGTCGGGAACGAAGCGTCTTCCGGACGGCCGCGACCTATGCGGTCCGGAAAGGCTACTTCGAGAAGGCGGACGGGTCCGGCTGTGACCTGGAAATCGGGACACGTTTTTCCGGGGGCGACATCAACTTCGCCGTGACGGAGCGGATCGCCGCCGGCCAGTAAAGCCTGACGGCGGAATCCGCCGGAGCCGTGGGGAATGAGTACGTCGGGACCCTGTTCCCGATCGACTACGTCCCGGAACTGGCGGCCGCGCGCCTGGCGGACATTCTGATCCCCGGCGAAGATGAAGAAAGCGACGACGCCCTTCGCGCCCGCTACTTCGAGTCCCTGGAATCCCAGGCGTTCGGCGGGAATATCGCCGACTACAAGAACAAGGTCGAACTTCTTCCCGGCGTGGGGGCCGTGAAGGTCTTCCCCGTCTGGAATGGCGGCGGGACCGTGAAGATCGTCCTGGTGGATAGTGAATGGTCCGTCCCGTCGTCTGAACTGGTCGAGGAAGTCCAGGAAGCGATCGACCCCGTGGGGACCCAGGGGACCGGCGTCGGCCTGGCCCCGATCGGCCACGTCGTCACAGTCGCCGGCGTCACCGGGACGACGATCGACGTGTCCTTCACGCTGACCTTTTCCGGGTCCGCGTCCTGGACCACCACGCAGGAAGCAGTAAAGGCGGCGATCCAGTCCTACTTCGACGACCTGACCCGGACCTGGGCGGACAGCGAAAATCTGATCGTCCGCGTCAGTCAGATCGAAACGAAGGTCCTGAACGTGGACGGGATCATCGACATCACGGGGACAACGATCAACCAGGGGACCGCGAATATTTCCCTGGACGCCGACGAAATCCCCGTCCTGGGGGCGGTGACGAATGGACCTTAAAGAATACTGGCCGCGCTGTCTGCAAGAACTGATCGAATTTCAGCAGATCGCCAACGCGGAACAACCTGAATTTGAAAAGGTCGTCAGTGACGTAAAATCGGCCGCTGACG
>ERZ779874.1969-NODE-1969-length-18206-cov-28.026500_pt1 | contig 18206 bp, 15 predicted proteins | sample MGYA00511031_ERZ779874 | MGnify/ENA primary metagenome ERZ779874 (study PRJEB29588, sample SAMEA2156850) | human gut metagenome | biome: human gut; feature: human-associated habitat; material: faeces | place: Denmark | collected 2008/2010 ...
CTTTGTGGTGGCTTATTTGTGCTGCACTTCTTTCTCCCCACCTTCTGCCAAATTTTCTTGCAGCAAGTCCTATTTGGGGCTTGACTTTTTCTTTGCAGGCTTTCATTATCAAATTTTCATAGAGGTTCATCAAGCTTTCAGTCTACATACGCTGAAACAGCTATTCCGAAACATTGGGTCTACTGATTTGAGCCTTACGACTTTACTCTGCTTCATACCAATCAACCGGTACTAACTTTTTATCATCATGCCACCAGTCTTCAAGAATAAATTCCCCAAAAGCATCTTTCCCGGGGGTCGCATGATCCACAATAATAACCTGCAACTTACCCCCAAGTTCGATTGTGTGATTAATAATAAACTGATAAATTCTATTAACCTCATTCAAATCAGTTTTCTGTTCATCATGTTCAGACGGAAAGTAGACCTGTGAAGGCTGGTCGAGAAACATAAAATTGGGCACAGGGCGCTTCGCATTAATGAAAAAATGCTGTAACGCAAAGTAGGTGATTAGATGGATGCCTACCCAATTCGACCCGCTGCCCATTTGTTTAAGTGGAACAGGCCGTTCCGGCTTATCGACAACTACTGTGACCTTATTTAAATCCAGTCTATAAGGATTATCGCAGTGTTCAAGTCGCAGTTCTCGTGCCCATTTGGTCATATTCTCCTGTATTCTTGAAAGCGCGGACTGCTTTCGCTCATCTGCAGCGTCTTTATCAAGAATCGAGTCAATTTCTTCTATACGCCTTTCCTTTTCTCGAATGCCTTGTTCTATCCATCCAGAGTCTGTATCGTTCTGTACACTTTCAACCCAAAGGCTTATTCGACCAACAACTTTGCCTGTTCTGGCATTTAAATCCCGTAATTGTTTCCTTTCATCCTCTTGCTGATAGATTCCATCAATTTCTGCCTTTATTGTTGCCATTTCTTCTCTCTTTTTTTGCTGTTTCTGCTTCAAAGTTGAAGTATATGTCTGTAACTTAGGGCGTTCGCGGGTAACATTTTTGATAGATTTGTCAAGATTGGCAATGGCTGTGCGTATCATTTCTGCACTGGGCAAGGGGTTTTCAAGTTTTCCTGCGCACAGCGGGCATTTCTCATGGTCAAAGTTTATCCATTCAAAAAGTCCTATGGACTCAAGACGCTTTTTTTGATGTGTCGCTTCATCTGAATAGTCAGACGTTTCGCCATCAAACTTATGAACGTTATCAAGACGTACTCCCATATCGTCGTATTCGTTTTGCACTTTTTCAAGTTTGTTCTGCAAAAAAGTCAATCTGTCCCTTCCGCTTCCCGCATTTACCATTTGAGGTGTCCAGTTTAAAGTGCTCTGAAGCAATGAAAAAACTTCTTGATAGTCCTGATAATTGATTGAAATAGATGAATCAATTAACCCAACTTGCCTTGCCTCTCCAATTAGCTTAATCGCCCGCTCAAAACCTCCACCAATTAAGCTGCGGTTTTCTTCTAAGCGACGGCGTTCCATGTTTAACTGACGTTTGAGTTCGGTTCGCTCATCTTCCAGTATCAGTGCTTTTTCGCTAATTATGCCCAAAAAGTAAGGAATAGTATCCTTGATTGCCTGTATTATATAATTATCAGATTGACGATGAAACAAAAAATTTTTTGCAGCAATTTCATCCTGTCCCTGAAAACAATAAAGTAGCGCGTGTCGGATATTTGCCTTGAGCGGTTCCCTACTTTGCCCGTCTGGTGGTGTATTTAAATTCTCTGAAATTCCAATTCGCTGAGTTAATGCCTCTTCAATTCCCTCCGAGTTTGTATTAGCAGAAAAATCACATACATCTGGCGCTTCGATTTGAGCACCAACTTCAATGTAGGATGCAGAAGTTGTTTGTTGCCCTTTTTCAGGATTTTTGCGTGCCACAAAAACTCGTTCATTATCAAACTGAAGAAGCAACCCGTACCACGATACATTGTCTCTGATAATTCCATCTGCAATATTGCAGGAGTTTCCTCCCAAACAGTAGTCAATAATATCACCTATCGCCGATTTTCCAGACCTTGGTTGACCCGTGATAATATTTACCTTTCCTAATGCAAACGGCAGATGCCGAACCTTCCCATTATATCCATAAAGCACAAGTTCTCGTATTTGCATCATGGTCTCACCCCCAAGGCTATATATGTGTTTTCTACTTTTCCAGCGCCCGCAAACCATCTTGCAATATGTTCGCATTTTCGCAGACAGTCTTTTATTTCTGCATCAGCATACTTATTGGTAGTTAAATTATTCCCCGTGATGGATATGTCAAATTCTGCGTTTGATGTCAGAATAAGTTCTCCTGTTTGAAGGAGCAGCTCTATTGCTTCATTTGTGATGGATATTAGTTCTGAAGCGCGTTGTGGAAAGTCTAACAGCAAGTGTGGATATTGTTGAGCCCATACATGAAGTCGTTTTTGACTGTTGATTCTCTCTCTCGTTTCCTTATGCAGCACCAGTGGCAGCACCAAATAAACCAGCGGGAACGGAAAGCCATGCTGCGTTTTTGTGCAATATGTGCTTATTGTTGAATACAGCAATCTCCCGCAAAAAGCCGGATTGAGGAGATACGCAACCTCATGTATGCGTTCATTCCAGCTGTTCACAACTACATCACCTCTTATGTCTTCCTCAGTTGCTTGAGCCGTCCAGAAAAATCAATATGCCAGCCGACTTTCAGTTGATTTGCCAGCATGTGATAACTTCCGCGCATAATAAATGGCTCTTGGCATTTTTGCCGAATTGGGATATTTTTATGTTGCGTATTAGAAAACAGCTTTTTGCCTTCTCTTACCTTTTCATTCTCCGTAACATTGTTTTCTTCGGAGAGATTATCTTCCATCTCAGCAAAATCATGTTCCCATTCATCAATTAACTTCTGCTCATACTTCTCAAGCTCAGTAATATACAACAGATTATTCCGTATCCAGCTTGCTCTTTGCCTAAAAGCACGGTAATAATCACGCAATGCAATTTGCCTAAGTCTTTCGCCAAGACTAATAAGTGCTAATTGTTCACCAAGAACTTTTTCACTATCACTAAATGTAATTCCTTGCAAATTGCCAAGTTGCTCATCTATTGGCAAATTGTCAAATGCATACTCATGGCCCACATCAACAATAAATGCTCGTACTTGATTTTGGTCTACAAAAACCGGGGTATTAGAGCAAAGCGCTTCTATTGCCTTTTTAAACCACCAGCCTTCAAGCCGTTCATATACCATTTTCTCGTGTTCAGGGCGGCAGTTATATCGAATTTGCTGTAGAATATCTTTTTCTATATCAACTATATTGTCAGCGCAATCGATAATGTAAATTTTACCAATAAGTCGTTTAACAGTATTTTCGTCGGAAGTCAGAAATGAAGCATAGTAACCTTCATGCGCCTTATTCATTGATGCAGTGCAAACCGATTTCAACTTTTTATATGCGGCATCCGGATCACGATTCTTATCATCTTTTAACAAGGATGCTGCTGAATCAGCTGGTGCTGCAGCCGTAGTTATTATCAAAAAGCTTGTTTCATTTAAAATGTCCGGAGATTTAGTAACAATATCCAGCCACACTTTCAATGTTCTCCACAAGTCTGTGCTTGCATCTGTGAGACTCCCTTGATGCTGAACGTGGTGCTTAAGCTGAATCAATTGTATTGGTGTATCATCATTGCTAAAAGCAACGTCGTCGAACTTCTCTATGCTTATCTGGCACTCAGGTTCCCTATTGCGCAGCAATAGATATAGCGCATAGCGCACCTGATACAAATACCCCAGCATCTGTTCGGAAGCCTGATGATTAGGCACTTATTGTCGCCCCCCGTTTCATCGTCCAAGTACACCTTCGCTGCCTGCGAAAACGTCAAACTTATTACCCCAGCGAACATTCCGACGGAAAATCGAAATGTGGCGCTTCTATTATAGCACAAAAGAATTAAAAATTCAGCACACTTTTTAGCAATTTTCTAAGAAAATCAAGTTTCTTGAATATCAGTAGCCAAATTCCCGCATTTGTGCTATACTAAAAGAAGTCTTTTCCTCTACCGCAGTCGGTATCGCACGCAACGGCATGCCGCTTTGCTGGATGGCTGTTCGCATTATCAGGAGGCAGCGCACTTATGAGCAACGAACGATTCTCCACCGTCGGCACGAATATTGCCGAAAAAGCGACGATGATTTGGAACGTCGCAGATTTACTTCGCGGGCCTTTCAAGCCCCACGAATATGGGCTGGTTATCCTGCCCATGACCGTCGTGAAGCGCTTTCATGACTGTCTGCTGCCAACGCATCAGGCCGTGCTGGACACATGGGAGAAGGTGCAAAAGCTGGCGGTGACGGACGGCTTTCTGCGTCGCGCATCGGGCTACCAGTTTTATAATACCAGCAAGTTCACTTTCGAGCGTCTGCTTTCTGATCCGGAGAATATCGAGAGCAACTTCCGCGATTATCTCAATGGCTTTTCTGCAAATGTGCAGGATGTGCTGGCGAAGTTCGAGTTCGACAGCATCATCAAGCGCATGGTGGAAAGCAATACGCTGTATCTCGTCATCAAGGAATTTGGCAGTCAGAAGGGCTATCTTGGTCCGGATAAGATTAGCGCCGTAGATTGCGGCTATATTTTCGAGGATTTGGTGCGGCGGTTTTCGGAGTCCTTCGGCGAGGAAGCTGGTGCGCATTTCACCAGCCGCGACATTATCTACCTGATGACAGATTTGCTGCTGTCCGGCGCGGACATGAGCAGGCAGGAGAACATCACGGTCTACGACATGACGATGGGCACCAGCCAGATGCTTTCCTGCATGGAGGAGCGCATTCATGACCTGAACCCGGAAATGCAAGTCACCTGCTTCGGGCAGGAGTTCAACCCCTCCACCTTCGCCATTGCCAAGGCGGACATGATGATTCGCGGCGGCAATCCCGACAACATGCGGTTTGGCGATACGCTCAGCGATGACAAATTCCCCGACTATACCTTCCGCTACATTATCTCCAACCCGCCATTCGGCATCGACTGGAAGCGCGAGCAAAAAGCCGTGGAGAAGGAAGCTGAAAAGGGTGACGAAGGGCGATTTGCGCCCGGTCTGCCCAAAATCAGCGACGGACAGCAGCTGTTTGTCCTCAACGGCTTGAAGAAGCTGGATGAGCACGGCAAAATGGCGATTATTCAGAACGGTTCGCCGCTTTTCTCCGGCGACGCTGGAAGCGGTCCGTCCGAGATTCGCCGCTATATTCTGGAACACGATTGGCTGGACTGCATCATCCAGCTATCCACCGACATGTTCATGAACACGGGCATCAGCACCTACATTTGGGTACTGAACAAGAACAAGTCGCTTGCCCGTGCGGGCAAGGTGCAGCTGATCGACGCATCCCACTGCTTCACGCCGCGTCGCAAGTCCATCGGCACAAAGCGCAACGATATTGCCGACAGAGACCGTGAGCTGATTGTGTCGGCGCACACGGCTTTTGTGGATGGCGGCATTTACGGCGACAAAGCGGGCGTATACTGCGAAAGCAAGATTTTTTCCACCGAAGAATTTGGCTACAACAAGATTGTTGTCGAACGCCCGGAGCGCGACGCAAACGGCGAGATTGTGCGGAAAAAGGGCAAGCCCGTCCCTGATGCGAACCTGCGCGACACGGAGAATGTTCCCCTGACGGAGGACATTGCCACCTACTTTGCCCGCGAAGTGCTTCCGTATGCGCCGGACGCATGGATTGACGAGAAGAAAACCAAGCTGGGCTACGAAATTCCGATGACGCGGTATTTCTACGAGTACAAGCAGCCGGAGAAGAGCGAAGATATTCTGAACCGCATCATCGGTCTGGAGGAGAGCATTTCTGCGTCCCTCAAAAACTTGTTTGGGGAGGGATGAGCATGGCACGGGAAATGAAGGACAGCGGGATTGAGTGGATTGGGGAAATACCGGATGGATGGATGGCAGTTAAAGCCAAATATATTCTATCAGCTAATGATAGCGGTGTATGGGGAAACGACCCTGCCGAAGATGGCAATGATAAAATCGTCATTCGCTCGACTGAACAGACAATTGACGGCAAATGGTGTATAGAAAATCCTGCAGTTCGTAACCTCTCTGGAGTAAAATTTGAAGGAAGTAGGATTCTTCCAAATGATTTATTAATCACTAAATCAAGTGGTAGTGACCTGCATATTGGAAAAACAACATTAGCTGATGAGTACTTTATCGAAAACGAATGCTATTTTTCAAATTTTATTCAGCGAGTCAGATGTCAGAATTATGGTCCTAAATTGCTATGGTATTTGTTCAACTCGCCGATTGTCCGTGAGCAATGTGTGTATTTACAGAATACGACATCCGGCATTGGTAATATCAATGCAGATGTAATCAATAATCTTTATTTACCAAAAGCCCCATTCTATGAGCAGCACCGCATTGCTACCTTCCTCGACCGCAAATGTGCCGAAATTGATTCCGTCATTGCTGATACGCAAAAAACTATCGAAGAGTATAAGGTGCTGAAACAGTCGATTATCACGGAGGCTGTGACAAAGGGCGTGCGCGGCGAAAGGAAGATGAAGGATAGCGGGGTGGAGTGGATTGGAAAAATTGCCGATGGTTTTCAATTAACCAAACTAAAATACCTCTGCACCATTCTTGACCAATATCGAAGTCCAATTGCTGCTGATCAGCGAAGTCAAAAAGGCGAGATTCTTTACGATTACTACGGTGCATCGGGAGTCATTGACAAGATTGACGGATATACAATTGATGACCATGTGATGCTCATTGGGGAAGATGGTGCTAACCTACGAATGAGAAATTTACCGTTAATGTATGAGGTTAATGGTAAAGTATGGATAAACAATCATGCACATATTCTCAAGCCAACGGAAAAAACTGATTTTTATTTTCTATTCTTTGCACTTGAATGCATTGACATCAACGTCTATATTACTGGCTCTGCACAACCAAAGTTAAGTCAAGATAATCTTAAACAAATTTGGGTTCCCACTCCATCTTATTCGGAACAACGAGAAATTGCTGCATACATAAGAGAAAAGTGCACAGCCATTGATACGCTTATAGCGGCAAAGCAACAACTTCTCACCGAACTAGAATCCTACAAAAAGTCTGTGATTTATGAGTATGTTACTGGGAAAAAGGAGGTGCTATAAATGATTCCAAGACTGGTGGCGGATATACAAAAAGCGATCGACAACTCGTGCTACTTTTCAGCGTTAGCACTTGCTCTAACGTTGCCAGACATCTGCGGAAAAGCAGCATATCCCAATGAAAGCCGTGGTAGCAAGCGCTATATTGATTGGTATGAAGAAGTTGTCGGCATTACGGAAAAGCCACCAGATGAAGACGATGGGATGCCATATTTAAGTGGCAGCGTCGTCTATCAACTGCGTTGTGCCTTTCTTCATCAGGGCACACCGAATCCCAATATAGCAAAAAACAAGATTCGAGAAGAATGCTGCCGCACCAATGAATTTTCATTGATACTGAGCAAAGACAATTTTTCAGATTGTTCCAGCGTCAGCAAAAATTTTTTCCAAGCCGAGCAGATTGGCGATACCATTCGCACCTATGAAGTGGATGTTCGCAGATTATGCTTCATCCTATCTGCCTGTGCCAATGGTTACTATAAGGAAAATAAAGAAAAGTTCAATTTTTTCAACTGTACTATTGTCGAACCAGATGAACAGTCTTGAAGCATTGACAGCAAACAATAAGGCTCTATCGAAGTAAGTTCCTACAAAATAAGAGCCTACATCGAATGAGCCATAATCAAAAAGCCTTTCATCATTCGTTTCTAAAAAGTTAGAAGCCAAGATTGCCAGCCCCTTTACACTTCTTATTATGTTCTGATTCGTCTGAAATGTCAATCACGAAAAAAGTCAGTTTATCTAAGGCAATACTTTTGAACAGAAGGTGAACAAAATGAATTTTTCGATGGATACCACCGAAAAGCGCTTTGAAAGCGACATCGAATCATTCTTCCTCTCCCCATCCGGCGGCTACACCAAGGGCACGGATGCCTACGATGCTAAATTAGGGCTGTACCCTGATGTGCTCATTCGCTTCGTTCAGGCTACCCAGCCCAAGGCGTGGCAGCGCTTCGTGAGCATGAATGCCGCCGACCCGGAACGCAAGTTCTGCGCCGCTTTTGCCAATGCCTGCGAAATGGACGGTGTGCTGGCTGTGTTGCGCCACGGCTTCAAGCATCGCGGCGTCACCTTCCGCGCCTGCTATTTCAAGCCAGAATCCGCCCTCAACGAAACCGATGCCGCCCATTATCAGCAAAATATCTTTCACTGCATCCGCCAATGGCATTACAGCGCTGACAACCGTAATTCGGTGGATATGGTGCTGACCGTCAACGGCATTCCGCTGTTTGCCTTTGAGCTGAAAAACCAGTTCACCGGGCAGAGCGTGGAAAATGCCAAACAGCAGTGGATGAACGACCGCGACCCGCGAGAAGTGTGCTTCCAGTTCAATCGCCGCATTCTGGCGTTCTTCTGCGTTGACCTCAGCGAAGTATGGATGACCACCAAACTTGCGGGCGACAAAACGTACTTTCTTCCCTTCAATCAGGGCAGCAACGGCGCTGGCAACGACGGCGGCAAGGGCAATCCACCCAATCCAAATGGGTATCCGACGGATTATCTGTGGAAACAGGTGTTTCAGGCGGACAGCATGATGGACATCGTGCAGAAATTCATCAGTTTGCAGGGGGATAAGCTGATTTTCCCGCGCTATCATCAGCTGGACGTGGTGCGCAAGCTGATTGCCCATGTGCGTGCAAATGGCGCGGGGCATAACTACCTGATTCAGCATTCTGCCGGATCGGGCAAGTCCAACTCCATTGCGTGGACGGCGTATCGGCTGGCGTCCCTGCATGACAAGGAGAACAGAGCCGTGTTCTCCAGCGTGATTGTCGTCACCGACCGCACCGTGCTGGATGCGCAGCTGCAAGCGACCATTTCTGGATTCGACCACACGCTCGGCACAGTCGAAACCATCGGTGAAGGCAAAAATTCGCAGGATTTGAAAAACGCCATCAATAACGGTGCGCGGATTATCGTCACCACGCTGCAAAAGTTCCCGGTTATCTATGAAGAAGTAGATGCCGCGGACGGGCGCAACTACGCCATCATCTGCGACGAAGCTCATTCTTCCCAAACCGGCAGCAGTGCCCAGAAGCTCAAAACCGCTTTGGCGGATATTCGCGATGCGCTGAAGGAATATGCTGAAATTGAGGGCATTGCCGAAGATAAAGTTGATCCGCAGGACAAATTAGTGCGCGAATTAGTCACCCACGGCAAGCACAAGAATTTGTCTTTCTTCGCTTTCACCGCCACGCCCAAGGACACCACGCTGGAAATGTTCGGCGAACCGATGAGCGACGGCAGCTTTCATCCGTTCCATATTTACAGCATGCACCAAGCCATCGAAGAGGGCTTTATCCTGGATGTGCTGCAAAACTATATGACCTATAAGACCTGCTTCAAGATTGCCAAGAATGCGCCGGATAATCCGGAGGTTCCGGCATCCAGCGCCAGCAAGGTCATCAAAAAATATGAGCAGCTGCACCCGGAGAACATTCGCCAGAAGTCGGAAATCATCGTCGAAACCTTCCGCAGCACAACCCGCATGAAAATCAACGGAAAGGCAAAAATGATGGTCGTTACCGCTTCCCGGCCCGCGGCAGTGCTCTATTATCAGGAAGTGCAGCGCTATGCCGCCGAACAGGGGTATGACGATGTGAAACCCATGGTCGCATTCTCCGGCGAAGTCATCCTGAATGATGAAACTTACACCGAATCGGGGCTGAACGTGCGTCCTGATGGCAGTCATATTCAGGAAAACCAGACCAAGCAGGAATTTCACGACAATTTCAACATTCTGATTGTGGCGGAAAAGTATCAGACCGGATTCGATGAACCCCTGCTGCACACCATGATTGTGGACAAGAAGCTGCGCGGTGTCAAGACCGTGCAGACGCTTAGCCGCCTCAATCGCACCTGTCCCGGCAAAAACGACACCTTCGTGCTGGATTTCGCCAACGAAAAGGACGATGTGCAGGAGGACTTCCAAGCCTTCTATCATCAGACGATTCTGTCCGAAGAAGTCAACACCGACCTCATCTACCGTGTTGAAAAAGAGCTGCGCGCCTATCATATTTACGATGATAGCGACATCAGCCAGTTCTGCGATGTCTACTTCGCCAACGGCTGTCAGGATAGCAGTGCGCAAGGTCTGCTTGTCAGCAAGATGCTGCCTGCCGTGCAGCGCTATCAAGAGAAAGCGCAGGATGAGCAATATCAAATTCGGCGGAGTATGCGCAATTTCTGCAAGTGGTACAAGTACGTTTCGCAGGTTGTGCGCATGTTTGACAAGGAACTGCACCGCGAATTTGTGTACTGCGCTTTTCTGGTGGGGCTTCTCCCGGTGCAAGTGGTTGCAATGGAGAACATTGCAGAGCTGCTGACGCTGGAAATGTACAAGCTGGAAAAGACTTTCGACGGCGACATCAGTCTTGATGATGAAAGCGGCACCTATGGACAGGCCAAGCCCAAGCGTGGCAGCAAGCTGGAATCCAAGGATCCGCTGGACGAAATCATCGAACGCATCAATGAGCGCTACAAAGGCGAATTCACCGAAGCAGACCGCGTAGTCATCGGCGCACTGGCAAACAAGCTTCGCAGCGACACCAAGTTAACCAACATGGCCATTTCTTCTGACCCGAAAATCTTTGCAGAAAGCATCTTCCCGCAGGCGTTCAACATTGCTGCACAGGACAGCTATATGGAATCGCAGGAAACATACTCGTCCCTGTTTGAGAATCAGGGAAAGTACAACGCGATTATGAGCACGCTGGCGGATATGCTGTACCGGGAGATGCGAAAGTCGGGGCGGAAGAAGTAATTTTCAATATTTTCTTCAGGCACAGAACTTCTGATAACCGCAGCGTCCGCGCTACATTCATTGGGTTTGGGAAATGTGTTTCCAACAAGCAAACTGTCATTTTTAGCAAAATGACCCTGCTTGCTACTTCTTCTTCCACCACGGAGAAGAAAATTAGCAAGCAGGGTTTTCGTATGCCCAAATTTAGAATCCCTGTTGATGCTGTCATATTCAGCTTAGGAATGTGATGAATTAGCGCTGTAGCACTCCCCAGATTTCTTGTTTTCAGCAGTTCCAGAAAAAAATTTTGCAATCCGCTTCAAATCGTGTCGCAAAACGGTCTTTTCTTTACAGTTCAAGAGTGAAGGGGTATATAAATTTCCCTTCGCATGAACGGAAAGGAGGTTGCTATCAAGAATGAAATGCTCACACCCGCCGCTATGTTTCCACCGAACGCCTAACGATTCAGGATGAAATGATTTCAAACCGCCCTATCAAAAATTTTTCTTGATTTTTTACGAATCGCGTAAAAAACGCCAAACTTTTTACCAGTTATAGTGGAGATGTATTTCTTCAGCATCCAAACATAAAGGAGGTTCGTAACCTTGCAACGTAACTTTACAGCAGTCACAGGCGCACGCGCTGGAAAAAGCGCGGAAAATGAGGCATTGCTTTCTCAGCAACGAGCTATTCTCCGTGCACGTCTTGCACACAGCAAGGATGGCAGCATCACTTGTTCCGTCGAAAATTGCGTCTTGATTCTGGAAAACGATCCCGTGCTGATGGGTGCTATCCGCAAAAACCTGTTCACCGGCTGCATGGTCATTGTCGGTGATATGCCGTGGCATCGGGCGGGCAACTGCTTCACTGACGATGACTTAGCCTTCATCGAACTGCTTTTTGAGAATCATTACGGCATCACGTCCGAGAAGAAAATCCTCACGGCCCTGCGCGTGGTGGCTAACAGCAACGGTTATCACCCTGTGCGGGAGTACCTGAATCATCTTGACTGGGACAGAACGCCCCGTGTTCGATTTGCGCTGCATCATTTTCTCGGTGCTGAAATCAGCGACCTGAATGAAGAGTTGCTGCGCTTATTCATGCTGGGTGCTGTCACTCGCATCTTTCAGCCGGGGTGCAAGTTCGATATGATGCTTTGTCTCACCGGTGGACAAGGCGCTGGCAAGTCCAGCTTCTTCCGTTTTCTTGCAGGGAATGACGAGTGGTTTTCGGATGATTTGCGGAGGCTCGACGATGAAAACATCTATCGCCACATGATGGGGCATTGGATTATCGAGATGAGCGAGATGATTGCCACGGTCAATGCCAAGAATGTGGAAGAAATCAAATCTTTTCTCAGCCGCCAGAAGGATACTTACAAAGTGCCTTATGACAAGTTCACGGCGGATAGACCGCGGCAGTGTGTCTTTGCCGGCACCTCCAACAAGCTGGATTTCCTGCCCCACGACCGCAGCGGAAATCGTCGTTTCCTGCCAATCCGCATCGACCCGGACAAGGCAGAGGTACACATCCTTGCTAACCAACAGACATCACGCGCCTATTTCAATCAACTGTGGGCGGAAATCATGGTCATCTATCGTTCCGGCGAATACTCGCTTCAGCTCTCTAAGGAAGCCTCCAAGCAGTTGAAGCAGGAACAAACCACCTTTATGCCGGAGAACACACTTGATGGTCAAGTGCTTGGCTTCATGGAGCAAACGGCATATAAGCAAGTATGCTCCACCCTGATTTTTGCAGAAGCGCTTCACAGCGGCACTCTGACAAGACCGCAAGCATGGGAAACACGAAACATCTGCGACGTTGTGAACAACGCCATTGCCAGCGGTGAACTCAAAGGATGGCATTCCTATCAAGGAAGCAGACGATACGCACTTTACGGCAAGCAGCGCGGCTGGGAGCGCGACTGCGACCCGGAACAAATCAACCGGAACAGTGTCGAAACAGGCGCAAATCACTTTCCCGCTGTGAAGCCAGCAGACAATTTCCCACTCTAACGCATCTTGGTTCCGCTGTCTTGTTCCAAGTATAGCGTCGGCAAACTCTCGTCCTTTCCCACATTCCAGTCACATGGAACAATGGAACAAATGTCATCATAAAAAGAAGTACATTGGGCTGGAGAGGCATATCGCGTATTCAGCTTTTGCCGCCCCCGGTTCCAGTTTCATGTTCCACTCTTTCAAAGTCCGAATTGTTCTCACATACACGCACCAAGGAGCTATTATATATGATGAAAATGAATCTCACGCTGTTCGGCGAAACCATCCACCACGCCCTCGACCCCAATCAGAGCAATCGCAAGATGACCTTGACGGTCAAGGAGCTTGCGGAAGAACTCAACATCAGCCGCAACACTGCCTACCAATTGGCAGACCAGAAGGATTTCCCGTTTTTCCGGATTGGTCGGCGGCTGCTCATCAACCGCACCATGCTTCAAGAATGGCTGAATCAGAACTCTCTGCCGCAGCTATGCCCCACCTAATCAATACATGAAGCACGAAAAACATCAATACAGCATTCAATTCATCTTGCATTTCCCGCACAGGAGGCGTAAAATAGCAGTGTGTACCTTGACAACTGCAACACGATGCGTACTCCTGTACTCCTTCTGAGTCGGATTGAGGCAGGAGGAAATATGTCAAAAACAACAAACATTCGCCAGCGCAAGAATGGTCTGTGGGAAGGTCGTTATCGTCTGAACGGCAAGCAATGCGCTGTGTACGGACAGACGAAGGCCGAGGCAAAAGCGAAGTTAGCCGCCCGAATGACGGAAGTTGAGCAGGGCATCTGCATTGAGCGAACCGACTTGACCTTGGAGGAATGGGGCTGGGAATGGCTCAAAACCTTCAAGAAAGGGAAAATTCGTCATTCGACAATGGACAACTACGAGAGTGATTTCCGTATGCACGTCGTGCCCTACATCGGTCACATCAAGCTGAAAGACCTCACAACGCTGCACATTCAGCGCACCTATACAAAAGCACAGCAGAACGGCTTGTCGCCCAAGAGCATCCGCAACATCCACGGACTGGTTCACGGGATGCTGGCCAAAGCACAAAGTTTGGACATGGTTCGCAAAAACGTATCCGAGGATTGCGAACTGCCCATGCTGGAAAAGGCTGAGATGCACACACTCTCCGATGTAGAACTACGGCGCTTTCTGGCAATCGCCAAGGATGATCCGTTCTATCTGATGTACTATGTGGATTTCTTCACGGGTCTGCGGGAGAGCGAACTGATTGGTCTGACGTGGGATTGCATTGATTTTGCGAAGGGGACTATCCGTGTGTACCGTCAGTTTGTGCGCATTGCATCCGGGCCTGACAAGGGCAAAATGATGTTCACTTCGCTGAAAAACCACAAAGAGCGCACGATTCAACGGTATTCCCTTTGTCCCACAAAAGTTCCGTAACTTCCCCGCCATCCTTGAACACCGGAAAATTCAGGCCAATCCGCTTTAGCGGATATTCAGACTCGTCATTTCTGTAAATTTCAATTTCCTTAATCAAGGCTGTGACCACATTTCTCTTTTCTTCGTCATTTATTATATTATAAACGCAGTCGAAATTCACCATGATTTTGTAAATATTCTCAAGAGTAATTGCCTGCTGCTTAATTGCATCTCGCCGAAGTTTGGCATCTTCGATTTTTTCCTCCAGCTCAACAATGACATCATATAGGGAATCTAACCGCAAGGTCATATCATGGAGCTTTCGTTCCCGGTATTTTGCATCAGCAGGGAGACTGTCAATTTCCCGTTCCAATCTTGTTTTATTCAGATCAACTTCCTTCAGCTTTGCCTGATAGCCCTCCAGTTCTTTATCCACTGCTTTCGTGTCAATCTGAACGCCAATCCGTTTTTTAATGGCCTGGGCATATTCCTCATTCCTTACGATCTCACGAATTGCCTCAATGACCATCGGTTCAATATCGGTCTTTTTCAGCATTGCCTTATATTCACAATGCTTACCCCTGACCATTCTATTCCGACTACATACATAATAGTAAATTTCTTTGTAAGTGCCATCTTTATTTGTCCATGCGTGTTTATTCGTATACATGGGACTTCCACAAACCGGGCATTTCAGCAGACCGGATAACAAATGGACTCGATCCCGCCCAATTTTTGACGGTTGCTTTACTCCGGTTCTAAGACGCTTGGCATGAGCCTTTTCCCATACCTCCTCACTAACGATTCCTTTATGCTGTCCCTCTGTCAGAATGTAATCGTCATTTCTTTTCATCTGGTAATCGTTTTTTGTGCCTTTGACTTTTTCCTTCGTTCTCCGTCCATAGGCAATTTTACCGCAATAAACCGGATTATCCAATATCAGTTTAATGAAATGTCCTGTCCAATCCTCTAATGTGCCATTCTGCCTCGGAATTTTCCGTATACCTTGTAAATTCAACTGATTCGCGATACCACCCAAACCAATTTCCGATGAAGTATATAATTCAAAAATCTTCCGTATTGCCACAGCCTCTGTTTCTTCAATCATCAGCTTGTTATCTTCCAGTGTATATCCGTAAGGAGCAAAGCCACCATTCCATCCACCCTGCCGTGCCTTTTCGCGCCGCCCGTTCATCGTCTGCTCGATAATATTCTCACGCTCAATCTCAGCCACAGCAGATAGTACAGAAATCAAAAGTTTTCCGCTTGTCTGAGAGGAATCAATCCCTTCTTCTATACAAATCAGATTTACACCATAAGATTGAACCAGCTCCAAAGAGTTAAGTATATCTGCTGCATTACGGCCAAACCGTGACAGCTTATACACTAAAATATAGTCAATGTCCAAGCCATCCTCAATATCTCTGAGCATTTTTTGAAAGGCAGGCCGTCCCTCAATGGATTTACCGGATTTACCGGCATCTTCATAAGTATCAACAACGATCATTTCCTCACGATCCGCAAATCGTGTCAGCATATTTTTTTGACCTTCCAGGCTGTATCCGTCCACTTGCATCTCTGTGCTGACCCTCGGATACAAAACACAGCGTTTTCCATATCGGTTCATAATTCATACCTCCAAAATTTACTTTTGGAAAATATCCTATGTAAAGCTGCGATTCTCACGCAGCTCCGTCAACCTCGCCCAGCACTCTCATACCATATTTCTCGATGATATGTGCCAGCGAAGTGATAAACGCTTCAAATTTTTGTTCCGCCAGAAGTTCTTCTGACCGGATTTCATCTGAAGGAATCAATGCGCTTTTATGCTGGATATTCTCCATTCAGAATCACCTCCGCAATTCCTAACGAAATTATAACTCTACTTGCACAGCCTGAAAATGATACGGCCTTTCGGCACTTTTATGTAATCCCCAGACTGCACAAGAGCGTCTTGTTTATGTTTTCCATGTCATCCTTGTTTAGATGACCAATATAGTTTTTTAACCTCGACTTGTCGATTGTTCTGATCTGTTCCAGCATAACAACAGATGGTTTCACCAAACCGCATCTGTCATTTAAGTGGTAATGCGTGGGGAACTTTCTGCTTTTTTTGCTTACACTGGTAATTGCTGCAATAATAATCGTAGGACTGAAACAATTTCCCACATTGTTTTGAAGAATGAGTACAGGACGAGAGCCACTTTGTTCGGAGCCGATACCAGGGCTTAAATCAGCCGAATATATGTCACCTCGATGGAATTTTTCAAACATCACTCTCGCCTCCTTAATATCTTAATATAGCCATGAGCAAAACTCCACACATCCAGTATTTATGCGGGTTTACGAGGCATGGCAAACCTCTTTATCACTCCAAATTTATAGTAACAACCGGCTCCAGATGGTATAATTAAGTTGTCAAATTCAATCATCCAGAAAGGAGCTGGTTGCTATCTACCGTCAAGAAATCATTGAAGACATCCGCCTTTTTACTTCTCAGCCTGTTGCTAAATTTTACGACTCACTTTTCCTGAACCTCGATTTATCCTCTGTTCAGGAGTATCCCTCTACCGGGCGTAAAGGCTTTTCTAACCATTCCATGATCTGTTCCTTTATTGTTATGAAATGTGAAGGTTTTTCCATGATTTCTGATCTTGTTGACTACCTCAACAATAACCTTCTCATTGCTCATTACTGTGGTTTCGATATCTCAAGACCGATACCTTCTTATTGGACTTTTGACCGTTTCCTCAAAAACTTTGACAATGACCTTCTTTCCCACATCATGAAATCACAGGTATTGCTTCTCGCCGGAAATGGGATTGTTGATGCCTCATTTATCGGTCTGGACTCCACCCCGATTTCCGCAAATACTTCCCAAAATAATCCGAAATCCTTTGTATCAAATAAATTCAAGCCGGATAATCAGCCAATAGCGGATGCTGACTGTAAACTTGGTGTGCATACCGCTTCCAATCAAACCAGCGAGAAAAAATATGAGTTCTATTGGGGCTACAAAAACCATGTCCTTGTGGACTGTATTTCAGGGCTTCCCATTTACGAAATCACTACAACTGCTGAAGCTGCTGATTCCTCTGTCGCCCTCGATATCCTGGCAGATACCCACCGTTTTCTTCCCATTACAGAATGCACCTTCCTCGCTGATAAAGGCTATGATGTGAAAAATATTTATAATCAGATCAGCCATCTTTACAAGGGGGAATGTATCATTCCTTTAAATAAGCGCAATGCCAAAAATCCGAAGCTGCTCCCACAAGGGAATCCTGTCTGTGAAGCAGGCCTTGCCATGTGGAAAGACGGCAAATTTTCCGACAACGGGCGGACACGTCAAAAATTCTGCTGCCCATTGAAAAATTCCAAAAATGAGGTCTGTCCCTGCCATCATAAAAACTTCTACAATGGGAAGAAGCATCGTGGCTGCACGAAATACATCACCGTTTCTGATGATTTAAGGCTCTCCATTGACCGTGGCAGCCAATATTTCAAAAGCACCTATTCTTTAAGGACAGAATGTGAACGCTACAATTCCCGCTTTAAAAACACGGGGCAGGAACGTATGTGGGTACGGAATCAATCCTCCGTTACAAATCTCAACACCCTTGCTCATATCACTCTGTTAGCTGTTGCCATTGCCGCCGTCACTACGCAGGCAAACCAGTCATACAGGAAATTAAAATCCATAAAGCGGATTGCCTGATATCGATATTCCAATACGGGCTTTCAGGCGTAGGTTTTGGACTTACGTCAGCCTTGCTATGCCACAAAATAATTTTTCCCTAAATTTTGTGGACTGACTGCCAACTTTCAAATTTCTATCAAGGTGTTTTGCTCATCTCTCTCTTAATACTTAAACAGCCGCACCAGTCTGAAAGAAATCTT
>ERZ779874.1974-NODE-1974-length-18155-cov-11.548011_pt1 | contig 18155 bp, 14 predicted proteins | sample MGYA00511031_ERZ779874 | MGnify/ENA primary metagenome ERZ779874 (study PRJEB29588, sample SAMEA2156850) | human gut metagenome | biome: human gut; feature: human-associated habitat; material: faeces | place: Denmark | collected 2008/2010 ...
AGCCGTTGCCCAGGAAGGCGAGGTCGGCGTTCTGCCGCAGCACGACGACAGCCGGAAGCGCCGCGCACCAGATGAGGGCCGGAAGGGCTACGGTCGCCTTCATCCACCGTGCCGGGGGCATCCGCTGCGCCAGCGATGCGGCCAGGTAGACGAAGAAGGGGAAGGTCGGCGCGAGGTAGACGGCCAGCTTCGAGCTGAAGAGCGACAGCATGACCAGCGTCGAGACGATGACGGTGAGGAAGAGGCGCTCGAGGTCGGTCATCCGCATGCGGCGCACCAGCGCCGTGAGGATGATGCCCGCGATGAGCAGCGACCAGGGGGCCAGCGAGTACCAGTACGACACGAGGTAGTACCAGAAGGGCTCCTTGTGGTGGAAGGCGTCGACGGCGCGGTCGATTGTCTGGTGGAAGAGCAGGTTATTGAGGTACTCCGACCCGCCCTCGAGCCAGACGGCCAGGAACCAGAGGGCGCTGCAGCCGGCGATGATGCCCCACGTGTACCATCCGCAGCAGCGGGCGATGAGCCGCGGCTTGCGCTCGACGAGCAGGAAGAGCGTCGCTGAGAGCAGCGGGACGAGCAGCCCGACCGGCCCCTTGGTGAAGAGCGCCAGCCAGGTGAAGAGCGCGAAGAGCGTGCGGTGGAGCCGCTCGCTGCCCGTGCCGGTGTAGAGTTGCCAGAAGGAGTAGAGCGCCAGCGTGATGAACATGCACATGAGCATGTCCATCCGCACGCAGACCGCCAGCCCGAGGAAGAGCCCGCTGGTCATCAGCATCAGGGCGGCCGTCATGCGGTTGCGCCTTTCGACGACGGTGCGCAGCCAGCGCTCCATGGTGGCGAGGATGACCATCGCCGGCAGCAGCGCCAGCAGCGCGAGGTAGAGCATCTGGTACTGTCCGAAGAGGAGCCGGCCCAGCATGACGAGCCACAGGTAGAGGGGCGGTTTGTCGGCGTAGGGCTCGCCTTGGAAGGTGAAGGTGAAGAGGTGCCCCTCGCGCAGCGCCTCGTCGGCGATGCTCAGGTAGCGCAGTTCGTTCGAGGGGGTGAAGTCCCGGAGGAGCATCACCGGAAGCAGGGCCAGCAGGCAGCCGGCCAGCAGCAGCGGGAATCTATGCTTCATGGTCGTGTTTGCGTCCGATAAGGAGGTTGCGGGCATAGGCTATGAATCCGACCGACTGACCCAGAATGAGCACCGGGTCGAGGCGAATCAGACCGTAGCAGACAATCATGGCCGAGCCCACGAGGCTCATGGCCCAGAATCCGACCGGCAGGCTCGACTCGCCGTGGCGCGCCGAGTAGAGCCACTGGTAGACGAAGCGCAGCGAGAAGATGGCTTGCCCTACGGAGCCGAAGAGCAGCAGCCAGAGGGGCACCTGGTCGTTCTGGAGGAAGTCCCGCACGAAGGCCTCGGCATGGCCGGCGATGGCCACGAGCGCCGCCACGGGCGTGAGGAGCAGCACAACCCTCAGCAGCAGCGGAATGCGGCGGTAGAGTCCCTTCAGATTGAGGTTCCAGAGGTAGATGTAGTAGGAAATCAGCTGCCCGAGGATGATGGAGAAGTCGTCGCGCAGCCATCCGTAGAGGAAGAGCAGCCACGACCCGGCCAGCGAACATATCCAGTAGGCCGACGGCGAGACGATGCGGTGCGCCCGCTCCGAGAGGACCCACTGGATGAGGATGCGCGCCGAGAAGAAGAGCTGCGCCAGAAAGCCGATGGCGTAAATCCACCCCATGGCCTACAGGTTGGTGGGCCCGACCCGGTAGTTGATGGCCCGCTTGCGCATCCAGCGGTAGGCGAAGCAGTCCATCAGCGGGGAGATGAGCCGGTTCCAGAGGTGGAACTTCGAGGCGCCGGCCGTGCGCGGGTAGTGCGGCACGGGGGTTTCGGCATAGGTGGCACCCTCCTGCAGCAGAATGAGCGCCGGCAGGAAGCGGTGCATCCCCTTGAAGAGGGGCAGGCGTTTGGCCGCCGGCGTCTGCATCACCTTGAGCGGGCAGCCCGTGTCGGTGGCGCCGTCGTGGGTCATCATCCGGCGGAACGAGTTGGCGAACTTCGACTGGAAGCGCTTGAAGAGCGAGTCCTTGCGTCCGGCGCGGATGCCCGTGGCGAGCTGATGCTCGACGGCCAGCAGCAGCCGCTCGAAATCCTCGGGATGGGTCTGCAGGTCGGCGTCGATGTAGCCCACCAGCGGCGACTCGGCGTGGTCGATTCCGGCCTTGAGCGCGGCGCTCAGCCCGGCGTTGCGCACGAAGGAGAGGTAGTAGAAGTGGGGGTTGCGGGCGCAGATGCGCTGCAGCAGCTCGAGGCTTCCGTCCGTCGAGCCGTCGTTGATGAAGAGCACGCAGCTGCGTCGCGATGCCGCGGGGAGGTAGTGTGCGAAGGCCTCCTCGAGCCGGTCGATGTTGTCCCGCTCGTTGTAGACGGGGACAATAATCGTAAATTCGTATTCCGATGTATGGTTCATGTCCGTATTCAGTTCTTCAAGGGGTTCTTGTCGGAGAGGTACCACGCGGCGAAGCGGCCGATGCCCTCGGCGAGCGTCACGCGGGGCTGGAAGTGAATCCGCTCCTGCAGATGGGTCGTGTCGGCCCACGTGCAGGGGACGTCGCCCGGCTGCATGGGCTGCAGGTCGAGCTGCGCCGTGCGGCCGAGCGCCCGCTCGAGCGTATGGATGAACTCCATGAGCTCCATCGGGCTGCCGTGGCCGATGTTGAAGAGCTCGGTGGGGATGGCGCCCGAGGGCACCTGGTCGAGCAGGCGCACCACTCCCTCGACGATGTCGTCGATGTAGGTGAAGTCGCGCCGCATGTCGCCGTGGTTGAAGACCCGAATCGGCTTCCCCGCGAGGATGCTCCGCGTGAAGAGCATCGGGGCCATGTCGGGGCGTCCCCACGGGCCGTAGACCGTGAAGAAGCGGAGTCCCGTGAGCGGCAGCGCGTAGAGCCGCGCGTAGACCTCGGCGATGAGTTCGTCGCTGCGCTTGGTGGCGGCGTAGAGCGATACGGGGTGGTTCACGGGGTCGCTCTCGGCGAAGGGGACCTTCGTGTTGCCTCCGTAGACGGAGCTCGACGAGGCGTAGAGGACGTGGCCGACGCCCTGCTTGCGGCAGCACTCGAGCAGGTTGACGAATCCGAGCACGTTGCTGCTGGCGTAGGCAATCGGGTTCTCGAGCGAGTAGCGGACGCCGGCCTGCGCCGCCAGATGGATGACCCGGTCGAAGCGTTCGGCGGCGAAGAGCCCCTCGAGTACCGCGACATCCTCGATGTGCATCTGTGCGAAGCGCATAGGGGCGGTACGCGACGACCGGAGCTGCGGGGTGTCGTCCGTCGGGGCGTCGATGCCCAGTTCGGCCAGCCGGGCCAGCTTCAGGCGGACGTCGTAGTAGTCGTTGAGCGAGTCGATGCCCGTGATTTGGTGACCTTCGTCGAGCAGCCGGCGGCAGAGGTGGTAGCCGATGAATCCGGCGGCTCCCGTAATCAGTATCTTCATCTCGTGCGATAAGGTTATGTCGTGGAACATCCGGCAGACCGGCGTTGCTTTCCTGCTTTTCCGCGGCTCGCGCACCCGTTTGCGGGCTTCGCCCGGTTGTTCGCCGTAGCCCGGTTTTGCCCCGGCTGCTGCGGCTTTCCGCTGCTTCCCCGCAGCTTTTGCGGCCTTCCCGCGTTCTTCACCCGGTCGCTCCGCGGGCCCCTTTCGGTTGCCCGGTCTTCTCGCAATCTTCTTCCGGTTGCCTGCGGTGCTTGGCGCTCTCCACTCCCCGGCGGCCGCATCACGGCGCGGCACCTCCATCCACGGCGGACGTGTCACAGCACTCCGCAGCCGATGTCGTTTCGGACCATCGGTGCGGCGTATGGAAAGAGGCCTCGGACAGACATCGTTCGGATGGCTGCTTCCTCTCTGGCTATGCGGTTGTTGCGGAAGGCTCGGACTTGGGGGCGAGTCTTGGGCAGGACGCTTGGTCGGGGGTAGCGCGTCGCTGTTTGCACAATCTGCTTTTCATCGGCAAAATTCATCATTTGCCGGCGAAGTTCTTATTCCCGAAGGTTTGACGAAGTGTTCGATTTGTCTTTATTTGACCCCTTCGGGGTGCAATTCCCCTCCGGCGGGTGAAAATATTCCTCGGGTGTGCCCGTGCCGGGAGTCGGCGGATGCTCCCGTACGGGGAGGATGAGGGCGGGTGCGGTGAAGCGGGGCGTCTTTTAATACTAAGTGTCGCGGGGCAGCCCCGATACGACCGTCGGGCGTGCGGCAAATCCGTGCCGACACCGGTCGGAGTGCCGGGTGCGGATGGTGAAGATGCCGTATCGGAGACGAAAATGCATTGCCGCAACCATATTTTTTCCTATCTTTACGCCATTGGATGCACCGTGAACCCTTCGAACGCTCCCGTGCCCGGTTCCATTGCACCCTCCCTTCCCCCTTCCCCTTGACGCCTCATGAAACGGTCTGTCGTCACATATGTGCACCATGCAGTGGTCCTGTTGCTGCTACTCTGCTCGCTTGCGGCCTGCTCGCATGCGAAGCCCGGCACGACCGATGAGGTCGATGCCGCCACGAAGCTGGCCCGCGAAACGCTGGCCCGCACGCTGCAGCGCTACAGCTTCGCCGGACAGCACGACTCGGTGATTCTCGTCGCCCGCCCGGCCTACGGTGACGCCGCCCGGCGGCACGATACGCTGATGATGGTCTACACGGGGCTCAACATGGCGCAGTCGTACCTCTTCATGGGCGACATGGACTCGGTGCGCCGCTACGTCGACCTCATCGAGCCGCTGAAGGATTTCCCCCTCTCGTCGGGGCTGCACATCATGCGCAGCAATGTGCTCGGCAGCTACCTCCTCCGTTCGAGCCTCGACTACTCGAAGGCGCTCAACAACTACATCGAGGGGCTGGAGTGGGCCGACGGCCGCGAGAATACAAGCGACCGCATCGCGCTGCTTTCGAACATCGTCAACATCTTCTACGTGCAGAACAGCGACAAGGGCTATGAGTATGCCCGCGAGGCCTACTCCCTGGCCACCACGCAGGAGGGGGTCAGCCTCTATGCCAAGTGCGCGGCCTGCATCGTCATGGCGCAGATGTACTACGTGAAGCACGATTACGACGCCGCGGAGCGTTACCTGACCCAAGCCGACCGCTACGCACAGCAGGGCGGGGCCCATTCGCAGATGCCGTTCATCTATGCCATGTTCGCCTGGATAAGCCAGTCGCGCGGCGACGGAGCCGACGCCTCGAAGTTCTACGACCGGGCCCTCGACTTCATCCGCTACACCGACCCCGGCACCGCCTCGCAGGTCTACCTCACCTACGGCGACTACCTGCTCGGACGCGGCGAGCGCACGGCGGCGGCCGGCATGTACCGGCGGGGGCTCGAGATTTCGGACTCGACCGGCAACATGGAGTACCGCAAGAGCCTGCTCGGCCAGATGGCCGACCTCTCCTACGAGATGGGGAACTACATGGATGCCGCCCGCTATTCGCGCATGTACAAGACCTACTCCGACACCACGTCGAATCTGCGCGAGCGGGAGTTCCGCGAGCTCATCGAGCAGCGCGAGGCCTCGGAGGTCGAGCGCATGATGCTGGCCCGCGAGCTGGAGCAGCGCAAGAACCGGCAGCGTCTGTTGCTGCTGCTCTCGCTCTCCATCGGCGTGACGGGCTTCTCGTTCCTGCTCGGGCTGCTCTACTACCGCCAGCGCAAGATGTACGGCAAACTGGTCAAGAAGCATCAGGAGTACCTCTCGCTGCTGGAGCTCAAGTCGAACTGCAACACCAGCGCCGGCGGCGACGAACACAGCGATACGGACCGCGAGCTCTTCGGCAAGATTGAACACCTCATGCGCGTCGACCGGATTTACCGCATGAAGAACCTCACGCTGGAGGTGCTGGCCGACATGACCGAATCCAACCGGACCTACTGCTCGCGCGCCATCAATACCTTTGCCGGCATGTCGTTCAATCGCTACCTCGACACCTTCCGCATCGCCGAGGCGACGCGCCTCATCGCCGACCGGGGCAGCGACATGCTCTTCAAACAGCTGGCCGACGACATCGGCTACAACTCGGTCACGGTCTTCTCGAAGGCCTTCCAACGGGAGACCGGATGCACTCCAAGTATCTACCGCAAGGAGGTCAGAGGCTACAAATCGGACAAATAATCCGATAATTTGTAAAATTGTAGAACTATCTACAGTTAAATTTTCATTCTTGGACCGTTCTCTCTACTTTTGAGGAAGAGGTTTTCCCCACTCGGCGGGCGCCTCTTCCCCGAATCCTTTTTATTAATCCTTAACGAACGGTCACTACTATGAAACATGCATTATTTGCAGTTCGGATGTTGGTATTCTGGACTGTCGCGGTAGTCCTGTTTGCCGGGTGTTCCGATGATGAAAACACCGACAAGGTCACACCGAAACCTACACTGGAAGAGATAATCCTCGACAAGGAGGCTGTAACGCTCGATGTCGGCGACCGGTATACGTTCGAAGTCACGCTGCTTCCCGAGGGTATTGAAGACGTCGTGCTGACCTGGAGCTCGAGCGACCCCGAGACGGTCTCGGTCGAGGAGGGCACCATCACGGCGCTGGCTTACGGCGAGGCTGTCGTCACGGTCAGCTCGGGCAATGTCTCGGCAAGCTGCCGGGTAACGGTCGATGACGGCATCGTCGATGTCGAGTCGGTCACGCTCAATACCCACAACCTCGATTTGAAAGTGGGCGAGACCTACAAGCTGGAGGCCATCGTCGAGCCTGAGGATGCCGTATACGAATTGACGTGGGAGTCCTCCGACGACCAGATTGTCAAGGTCAGCGACACGGGTTCAATCGAGGCGCTGGCCGCCGGTGAGGCGACCGTGACCGTCACGGCGGGCGAATACTCCGACGAGTGCGTCGTCGTGGTAACGGAGGTGGCCGTCGAGAGCATCACGCTCAACCAGACGGAGCTCGAACTCGAGGAGGGCGGCTACTCGGTGCTCATCGCAACGGTCAAGCCCGACGATGCCACCAACAAGGGTGTCACCTGGACGAGCCTCGACGAGACGGTGGCTACGGTCGACCAGACCGGTATGGTGAAGGCCCTCAAGGCGGGCAATACCACCGTCCGCGCAACGGCCGGTGACTGCACGGCCGAGTGCAAGGTCGTCGTGACGGCCCCCGAGACGCCCCCTTCGACCTCGTCGGTCAACGTGGGTGACTACTTCTACTCCGATGGCACCTGGTCGACGGAGCTCCAGGAGGGCAAGACCGTTGTCGGCATCGTATTCCATGCCGGCGATGCAACGGCCACCGACGCGGCTCTGGCCCGCGACCACGGTGACTGCACGCACGGCCTGGCCGTCTCGCTGAGCGAGGTGACCATCACTTGGCAGTCGCAGGCCGCCCAGTACGGCAAGACCGTCTCGTCGTGGATTGAGGCCAACGCACCCGACTACGAGCCCATTCTCACCAGCGGCACCGCAGCCAATGCCGGCAACCTGATGGGATACAATAACACGATGGCCCTCAAGGCCTTCAACGCAGCGGCCGAGAACAGCGCATGGCCCGTAGAGTCGGTCGACGGACTGGAGACCTTCAGCGCCTCGAATGCCGCACCCTCCTCCACCAGCGGATGGTACATCCCGTCGGTACGCGAAATGTCGCTGCTCATCTCGGGCAAGGTCGACGGCAACTTCGAGGAGGCCTCCTCGGACGACAACCGCAGGGCGGTGAACACGGTGCTGGAGACCGTCGGCGGCACGCTGATTCAGGGCATCTTCTCCATCATCCCGGGCGTCTACCAGACTTCGTCCGAGGTCGATGCCGACAACTTCTACCAGGTGCTGACCTCCACGGCACAGGCTTCGGCCAGCCCGAAGACCGAGGCGCTCAAGCTGCGTCCCATCCTTGCCTTCTGATTTGAACGATTCATACAGTTGCGAACCCCAAAAACCCAAAAGTACCATGAAAAGATTTACTGCTTTGTTCCTTGCCGCTTTGAGCGGTTTGGTGATGTGCGGATGCCAGGAGTCCGACTCGGACTCCTCGCTCCAGTCCGTAACCCTCAATACGCATGAACTCAACCTTTCGGTCGGTAAAGAGCAGACCCTGACGGCTGTCGTCTCTCCCGGAACGAGTGAAGGGCTGATGTTCGAGTGGGCATCCGCCAATCCCGAAATCGCAAGTGTGAGCGAAAACGGTGTCGTTCTCGCGGTAGCTCCCGGTCAGACCGTCGTGTCGGTGTCGTGCCAGGGCAAGAGGGACGAATGTCGGGTGACGGTGACGGAGGCCGTCGACAAGGTGACCGTGACCCCGTCGACGGGTGAGGTGCTCATCGGCCAGACGCTCAGCCTCGAGGCCGAGGTGACGCCCGCCGAAATCGACGCTCCGGTGACGTGGCTGTCGACCAACGAGGACATCGCCACGGTGAGCGATGACGGCGTGGTAACGGGCGTCGCAACGGGTACGGTGATTGTCATGGCCGAGGCCGGTGGTGTTACGGGTACTGCCATGATTTCGGTCGTAGGTACGCCCGTCGAGTCGGTGACACTCAACGAGACCAGCATCGAGATTGACGAGGGCGAGACGCATACGCTGTCGGCTACGGTACTGCCGGCATCGGCCGACAACAAGAGCATCACCTGGTCGTCGTCCGACGAGCGGATTGCCACCGTCAGCGGCACGGGTGCCGTCTACGGCAAGCGTCCGGGTGAGGCGGTCATCACCGCACGTGCCGGCAACTGCACGGCCGAGTGTCGTGTGACGGTCAATGCGCTGCCGCTGGCCGTGGGTCACTTCTACTATTCGGACGGCTCGTGGTCGGCAACCTACGACTCGGGCAAGACGGCAATCGGCGTCGTATTCTATGTGGGCGACGTGACCCAGAGCGACCCGGCTCTGGCCCGCGAACACCCCGACTGCACGCACGGACTGGTCGTCGCACTTCAGGAGTCGACCGAGGAGCTCGCATGGCAGAGCCAGTCGGAGGCCTACGGCAAGACGATTGGCGAATGGGTCGATGCCAATGTGACCGACTACGAAACGCCCATAACGGATTTCGGCCTGGAGGATAACCTCAATATCCCGATGGGTTACAACAACACCAAGGCCATCGAGGCCTTCAACGCTGCGGCCGAGAACAGTGAATGGCCCGTCGGTGTAGTCGAGTTTGTGGACAACTACCGCGAGACGGTCGCCGCTCCCGAGGCATCGAGCGACTGGTACCTCGGCTCGGCCAAGGAGATGTCGCTGCTCGCTACGGGCGAATACAACGGCAACATCTGGGATATCCGCGATTCGGGCGCTTCGGTCCGGAACCTCAAGACGGTGAACGAGAGCATCGCGCTGATTCCGGGTGCCCAGACCATCGGCACGGCCATTCCGGTAGGCTTCATGCTCTACTGGACCAGCACCGAGGTCATTGCAGCGGATGACTTCCCTTCGATGGCCATCTCGATGACCACCACCAACGGGCAGATGCCCCGTTGCTACAAGTACGAGTCGTATCCCATCTATCGTACGCGTGCCATCCTGGCATTCTAATTCCAAATGAGAAGCGGCAGAGCAGATTCTGTCGTTGAGAGGGGTCGGACCAAATGAGGGGGAGGTCCGACCCTCTTTTTTGTCTGTTCGCGCGGGGTTGCTCCTTCTGCTGAAGCCGGCTTCGGTGTCAGAGGTCGCCCAACAGCTGGAACTTGATTCCGAAGGAGAAGTAGACGATGTCGGAGAGATGCAGCGTCCGGTTGCCGCATTTTGCGATGATATCCAGGTCGTTGGCCGAGAGTTCGTAGTAGAGCGTGATGTTGCGCAGCAGGGAGTCCCCCTTCAGGTACCAGGTGACGCGCTGCCCGGCGTAGAGATGCAGCCGCAGCCGCGAGGTGAAGCTGTAGTACTGGTCGCCCGGATAGCGGTCCGGTTCGTGAATCCAGAACTTTTCGCCCGAGATGAGCGTCATGTAGAGTCCGCAGGTGAAGGGTTCGATGGCGAGCCGTTCGCAGCAGCGGATGCTCCACGGGATGTAGTTCTGACGGAGTGTAAAGGTGGTGTGCGTCTTGTCGGCATAGGCTCCCGGCAGCAGGCCAATCATCAGGTCGGTCTCCCAGCGGCATTTGCGGCCGTAGTCCCAGCCGTAGCCTGCGGAGACGACCCCCATGCCGCCGGCATACTGGACCTTGACGTGGGTCGGCAGCAGCCGCTTCCAGGAGCGGTAGCCACGATGCTCCCTGAAGTCGAGCCGGAGCGGAGTGCGTCCCTCCGGCGACGGCTCCGCCTGCGTCTGCATCTGCGTCTGCATCTGTGTCTGCGCCGATACGGCCGAGACCCACAGCATCCCGGCAAGCAGCAGAAGAAGCCTCCTAAAACTCGACGCGCGTGCACTCATATCCCTCGCTGTTTACCGTAAAGAGCAGGTAGCTCCGTTTGTGTATGTTGTCGCATTCGTAGTAGAGCACCCCGTCGTCGAAGAGCTCCGTGACGTTGTAGCTGTGTCCGTGGCCGTTGATGCAGCAGAGCAGTCGGGGAAACTCCCTGATGACGAACTGGAAGACCCGGGCCACGTTGTTGTCGAACTGCTCCGTATAGGGGCGCGCATGCATGGTGACGATGGTCCGCGTGGCTTCGGCCGGAAAATCCGCCAGCTCCGATTCGAGAAATTCGAAGTTGGGAACCGGTTCCCGCAGGTCGAACTCCAGGGCGTTGGTATTGAGGCAGATGAATCGTATGTCACCGGCCGTGAAGGCGAAGTTGAAGGCTCCGAAGACCTTTTGGAAAATCTCTTCGCCCGTGGCCAGACAGTCGTGGTTGCCGAGCAGAACGACGTACGGCACCCGGAGGCGGTTGAGTATGTCGCGCTGACGTTCGAACTCGACCTTCATCCCGAAATCCGACATGTCTCCCGCGTGGAGCACGAAGTCGATGTCGTCGCGGTTGTTGAGCGCCTGCACGGCGTCTTCCGTCTCGTCGTACCAGCGCTGCGTGTCGGAGATGACGGCGAAGCGGATGGCATCCCGGCCGGCCGTTGCGGCCTCGATGCGGGCGATGTTCTTCGCGTTGATGCCGCATTCGCCCTCGACGCGGGTGTCGTAGGGGTGGTAGTTAACCTGGCACGATGCCGCCGTGAGGGCAAGGCCTGCGAGGAGAAGGCGGGTGAGGGCAAGACATGCGGAGGCTCCTTTGCGGGTCCACCCCTTGAATGCCGGGCGGCTGCGCCGGCGGATGGGGCATCCCGCGGCAGCCGACGGCGCGCACGGCGAGGCGGAGCTGCCGGGCGAGCGACGTCCGGAGTCCGTTCCGCAGAGAGGAGTGGGTGTCATGGGCCTTTTCATTGGGTGTTCGTTCCAGAATCCGCCGGAAGGGGACGGTAATCGGGCAGTCGCACCGTTCCGCACCGTTGCATCGCTTCCTTCGCACCTTTGGGCGATGTTTCCTTCGCGCCGTTTTGCGTCGTTTTCTTCGCGCCGTTTTGCGTCGTTTTCTTCGCGCCGTTTTGCGTCGTTTTCTCCGCGCCGTTTTGCGTCGTTTTCTCCGCGCCGTTTCGCGTCGTTCCCGAACCGTCCCGTTCCATCCGGATTCCATGGACAAAATTCATCATTTGTCGGGAAATCCTGTTTCCGGGATTTCGTGCAATGTGTTCGTATTTTCTCCATTTTGTCCTCATGTAGCGGGGAAAAGAGGCGCCTGATTAAGCTCTTCTGTTCTAATGGTCGGTATCTTTATTCCGGGAGGACGAAACGGGGCAGCGCAGGTGGGGCGGGTTGAGTGGGGCGGATTGTGTTGGTCGGGAGGCTCTGGCTGGAGCGTATCGGGCCGGAGCGGGCAAAAGAGCATGCCGTGCGGGGACGGGCAGTGTCAGGTCGGGTTTTCCCGGATGTTTTCGCGGGTATGGCTGAGTGGATGCGCGGGGATGCGTGTGTGCAGGGTCGGCTTCGGGGTGGGGTAGCCCGCGGTCCCGACTGATGCGGGGAGGTGGCGGAAATCGCCGGTCCGGTGTGCAAATTGTCTGCCGGGAAAAGAAAAAAGGAGCTACGAATCATCGTAACTCCTTGATTTTCTGGTAGCGGGAGAGAGACTTGAACTCTCGACCTCATGATTATGAATCATGCGCTCTAACCAGCTGAGCTATCCCGCCATGGCTTCGTCTCAATCCTCGGGCGGTGAACCGCTGTCGGTTGGGGTTTCAAAGCGAGTGCAAAGGTAGTACAATTTTCCGAACTACCAAAAAAAAGTGCAAAAAAAGAGTCCGAACCTCCGTCCGGACCCCTCTGGCAGCGGATTTGCACGCTCCACCCCAAACACTTTTCAATCGATGGAACGTTCTGAACTTTCGGAAAACAGACTCATGCGGCGCCTCTCCGAGCTCAAGGTGCTGGCCGGGCTGGTCCTGCTGGTGGCCATTTCGTGGGAAATCCTCGCCGGGCACCATCAGGCCTTCTCGCGCGGTTATCTGGCCGTGCAGCTGGTTGTCTGCCTGCTCTTCCTCTGCGACTTCTTCATCCGCTGGCGTCTGGCCGGCCGCAAGGGGCTCTTCCTGCTGCGCAACCTGTTCTTTCTGCTCATCTCGATTCCCTATCTGAACATCGCCGTCTGGAGCCACGCGCAGCTGCCGCGCTACTGGGCGATGCTGCTCGGGCTGATGCCCCTCATCCGGGCCTTCGGCGTGCTGGGCATCGTGGCGCACTGGCTCGTGACGGGGCGCATCCGCCAGCTCTTCGTCTCCTACCTCTTCACCGTGCTGGTCTTCACCTACCTCTCGGCGCTGGTCTTCTACGACTATGAAATCGGCGTCAATCCAAAGCTGGACGGCTTCGGCGACGCGTTGTGGTGGGCCTGGATGAATGTGACGACCGTCGGGGCCGAGATTTTCGCCGTGACGGCCGTCGGCAAGGTGGTCACCGTGCTGCTGCCGTCGCTCGGAATGATGATGTTCCCGATATTTACGAGCTACATCCTGCAGGAGTACGCCCCCCGCAAGCGGGAGTCCGACTCCTGACGCTCGGCGAGCGGGCGGGGAGGCGGAGCGGGCGCAGGGTGGGTGCGGAGCAGGTGCAGAGTGGCTCTGCGGTCCGGGTGCGCTGCCTCTTTTACGGCCGGGCCTCGCGGCAAAACAAAGCGCACACACGGCATGACATCCCGTAACGGGGTGGTGCGGTGTATGCGTTTGTCGGTCCAGCCTTTCTGCCGCGGCCCTGGTCCGACGCCGTTCTTCCCGGCGGCTTCGGCCTCCCGGGGCGGCGGTTAGCGGTCCTGCTTCTGCTGTTCGCGCAGCAGGTCGCGGATTTCGGTGAGCAGCAACTCCTCCTTCGTCGGTGCGGGAGGCGTCGCCGGGGCGGGAGCCGCAGCCTTGCGTCGCATCAGACGGTTCATCAGCTTGACCATCAGAAAGACGCAGAAGGCCAGAATGGCGAAGTCGATGCACTGCTGGATGAAGGCGCCGTAGTTCCAGTAGACGGGTTCGGCTCCGGCGGCTGCGCCCGACACGCTGTCGCGCAGGCCGCTCAGATTGACGCGCAGGTTCGAAAAGTCGGTCTTGCCGAGCAGCATGCCAATCGGCGGCATGATGATGTCGTTGACCAGCGACGAGACGATTTTGCCGAATGCGCCGCCGATGATGACGCCGACGGCCATGTCCACCATGTTGCCCTTGAGGGCGAACTCCTTGAATTCCTGTAAAAATTTCATGCTCTTGTGCGTTTTTGTGTTGTGTCCGCTTTACGGCCGTATGAAGGTACGAAAAATCGGGCGCATATCCAACCTTCCGACCTGTTTTGGCGCCGGACGGCTGAACGGCTGCCCGCCCCGGGGTTGGTTTTCTCCGGCTATTTGCGTAATTTTGTCGGATGGGCGGGGTGCACCCCCGACCTTCGGGACAACCTTCGCGGCCGGAGGCTGCGGGTGCAAAAGTTTGCCCGAGTGTGAAAACGGACAGCAAAAAAGAGATTCGATATGAAGAAGATTACCAATCCCTGGAGCGGGATGGAGGGGTATCGCTGCTTCGGCTGCGACCCCCACAGCGAACGCGGTCTGCGGATGGAGTTTTACGAGGACGGTGACGAGATTGTGAGCGTATGGCATCCGCGCCCCGAATTTCAGGGGTGGGTCGATACGCTGCACGGCGGCATCCAGGCGACGCTGGCCGATGAAATCAGCAGCTGGGTCGTCTTCCGCAAGTACCAGACCAGCGGCGTGACGACGAAGATGGAGGTGCGCTACCACCGTCCCATCCACACCACCGACGAGCGCATCACGCTGCGGGCCGTCGTGCGGCAGCAGCGGCGCAATATGGTCGAAATCGGCGTCCGAATCTTCGACCAGCGGGGCGAACTCTGCACCGAGGCCACCTGCGTCTACTTCCTCTTCCCGAAGGAGCGGGCCCGCGAGGAGTTCCACTTCTGCGAGTGCGGCGTCTGCGACGAGGAGACTCTGCCGCGCTGACGCCCTGAGGTTGGTCCGCCGCATGGAACAGCCCGGAGGGGCGCGGCGCAGTCCGAATCTGTCGGCCCGGGGCACGCTTTTGCTCCGCCGGTCCTGCCTCGTCCGGTCCGGGGTGCGTTTCTGCTCCGCCTGCCCAGTCCTTCCTGCCGCCCGGCCCGGGGCACGCTTCCGTCCGGCCCGGAGATGCTTGCATCAACCTTCCCGGAAGTGCCGATGCCTGCTCCCTCCCTCTTGCCCGCCCCCCCCCTCGGAGCACCGAACACGAAAACCCCTGCAGTCGAACATCAACTGCAGGGGTTTTTCCATTCAGCGGTGGGGGAGCGGGCTCCTCCGCCGTGGGGAGTGATGCGTGATTACTCGATTTCGAGCAGCGGAGCGTCGGTCGGAACATTCTCGCCGACCTGGGCCAGCACCTGCTTGACCTTGCCGCTGACATCCGACGTGATGGAGTTCTCCATCTTCATCGCCTCGAGCACGGCAACCTCCTGTCCGGCCTTCACCTCGTCGCCGACCTTCACCTTGATGTCGATGACGCGGCCCGGCAGCGGAGCGTTGACCGTGTGACCCGTGATGGCGGCAGCCTTCTTCTCCTCGGCCTTCTTCTCCTCGACCTTCGGCTCGGCGGGTTTCGAAGCGGCGTAGGCCTTCTTCTTCTGCTCGGTGAGGAAGTTCTTGGCCACCAGCGGGAAGAGCTCGAGCAGCAGCACCTCCTTCTCGTTGGCCGCCAGCTTCACGCCGCCTGCCTCGGGCAGTACGGGGTTGGGCTGCATCTGATACTTCGACGTATCGTAGGGAGTCTCCTCGCGTACGCCGCAAATCTTGAAGCGGAACTCGGGGTCAATCTTGACGGGCGTCTTGCCGTATTCGCCCTTGACCAGACCGACGAACTGCGACGACTTGTTGGTGTACATCGGACGGCCGGCCTTCTCGTCGAGGGCGCAGTTCACGGCCTGTGCACCGACAATCTGCGAGGTGGGGGTTACCAGAGGCGGCAGACCTGCGGCCAGACGCACCGACGGGATGAGCTCCATGGCGCGCGGAAGAATCTCCTCGGCCTTGAGCTGCTTGAGCTGGGCCACCATGTTGGAGTACATGCCACCCGGAATCTCGGCCTTCTGGACCAGTTCGTTGGGTGCGGGGAAGCCGTAGTAGGCCTCAATCTTGCGGCAGGCGTCGATGGTGCCCTCTTCGTCGTCGGCCTGGGCGGCCTTGATGGCGCGGTCGAACAGGGCGTCGATTTCGGCGGGAATCGTATCCGTCAGCGGGTTGAACGCCTTGGGCTCGGGCTTCTCGACACCGAATACCGACATGTTGAGCTCCTTGCGGATTTCACGCAGCTGGGTGTTGATTTTGGCCACGGCCTCCATGTTCACGCCCAGGTCGATGCCCAGCTTCTTGCAGAAGACGTAGACCAGCTCGATGGCCGGAGCGCCCGTACCGCCGGCGAAGTACCAGCAGTTGGTGTCGACGATGTCGACGCCGGCAACGATGGCTGCCAGAACCGATGCCAGACCGTAGCCCGGGGTGCAGTGGGTGTGGAAGTCGACGGGAATCGACAGATGCTGCTTGAAGAGGCGCACCAGCGTGGCCACGCGGCGCGGCGGGATGAGGCCCGACATGTCCTTGATGGTAATCATGTCGGCACCCAGAGCGGCCATCTGCTTGGCCTTGTCCAGGAAGTATTCATCCGTGAAGACGGGCTTCGGGTTCTTCTTGCCCATCAGCTTGGCGAAGAAACCCAGCTCGGGATATTTCGGGTCGACCGTGTAGCAGACGGCGCAGTCGGCGATGCCGCCGTACTGTTTCACGTACTTGACCGTCGACTTGACGTTGTCCACGTCGTTCAGCGCGTCGAAGATACGCATGATGCCCAGTCCGCTCTCGATGGCGTTGCGGCAGAAACCGTCGATGATTTCATCCGTGTAGGGCGAGTAGCCGAAGAGGTTGCGGCCGCGCGAGAGAGCCGTCAGCTTCGAGACGTTGCCTACGGCCTTGTGGATGGTTTCGAGACGGGTCCAGGGGTTCTCGTTCAGATAGCGCATCACCGAGTCGGGTACGGCGCCGCCCCAAACCTCCATCGCATAGAAGTTCGCATCCTTGTAGTAGGGAAGACAGCGGTCGATTTGGGCCTGGTTCATTCGCGTGGCGAACGAGGACTGCTGCCCGTCGCGCAACGTGAGGTCTCTGATTTTAAGATTTCTTGCCATGATGCTATTAATAATTAGGTTCTTTGGTGTCGTTTGCTATTGTTATTCGAATAACAAAGATAGAAAAGAATTTTAATTTACAACAATTTTGGCCGGAAAATCGAAAAATATTCTTCCTCCTTCCCGTGAGATTTTCGTATCTTTGCCGGCGTCGCGTGTCGCGAAGCTCCGTCCGGCGGGTTCCATCCGCACGGAAGAGGGGGTTCGGCGGCCCGCCTAAAACCCGGAAACATGTCGCCCGCAGCCGTCACAGCCGTAGTGCTCGCCTACATCGCCCTGCTCTTCCTCATCGCATGGCTCTCGGGGCGTCATGCCGACAACGCAGGCTTCTTCACGGGCAACCGCCGCTCGTCGTGGTTCGTAACCGCCCTCTCGATGATTACGGCCGCCATGTCGGGCGTGACCTACCTCTCGGTGCCGGGGTCGGTGGCGGCCGACTCCTTCTCCTACATGCAGATGGTGCTGGGCTTCACGGTGGGGCAGCTCGTCGTCGCCTTCCTCCTTGTCCCGCTCTTCTACCGCATGCGGGTCATCTCGCTCTACCAGTACCTCGACCATCGCTTCGGCGTCACCGCGCAGCGGACCGGGGCGTGGTTCTTCTTTCTCTCGAAGATGCTCGGCGCGGCGCTGCGCCTCTACATCGTCTGCGCCGTGATGCAGCTGCTGGTCTTCGACCGCGTGGGGCTCCCCTTTGCGGCGAATGCCGTGGTGACGGTGCTCTTCGTCTGGCTCTACACGCGGCGCGGCGGCGTGAAGTCGCTCATCTGGACCGACGCCTTCAAGACGCTCTGCCTGGTGGCGAGCCTCGTGCTGACGATTCTGGCGCTGGTGCGCGGACTGGGGCTCACGACGGGCGAGGCGCTGCGCGAGGTGGCCGCGTCGGACTACGCGCGCATCTTCTTCTTCGACAACCCCTCGTCGGAGCGCTACTTCTGGAAGATGTTCGTGGCGGGCATCGTGCTGCTGGTCGCCATGACGGGGCTCGACCAGGAGATGATGCAGCGCAACCTGAGCTGCCGCACGCCGCGCGACGCGCAGAAGAACATCGTGCTGACGGCCCTCTGCCAGATTGCCGTCATCCTCCTCTTCCTGACGCTCGGCGCGCTGCTCTACCTCTACATGGCGCGGGTCGGCATGCCGCTCCCCCCGAAGAGCGACCAGGTCTTCTCGCAGGTGGCCGTCAACGGCGGCCTGCCCCTCTACGTCGGGCTGCTCTTCGTGCTGGGGATGATGGCGAGCACCTACTCGTCGGCCGGTTCCTCCCTCACGGCGCTCACCACCTCCTTCACGGTTGACCTGCTCGACGCCACGCGCCGCTGCGACGAGGCGCAGCTGACGCGGACGCGCCGGCGCGTGCATGCGTTCATGGCCCTCGGCCTGACGCTGCTCGTGCTGCTGTTCGGCCGCTTCGGCAACGACAGCGTCATCAACCTCGTCTACAAGGTGGCGAGCTACACCTATGGCCCGATTCTGGGAATGTTCGCCTTCGGCATGTTCACCCGTTGTCGGGTGCGCGACCGTTGGGTACCGTTCGCGGCCGTTGCG
>ERZ779874.1978-NODE-1978-length-18125-cov-5.130216_pt1 | contig 18125 bp, 19 predicted proteins | sample MGYA00511031_ERZ779874 | MGnify/ENA primary metagenome ERZ779874 (study PRJEB29588, sample SAMEA2156850) | human gut metagenome | biome: human gut; feature: human-associated habitat; material: faeces | place: Denmark | collected 2008/2010 ...
TATGCCGATTCTATGTTTAATTTTAATTTATCGGTAAAAATTTACCGAAGTATTGATCTCATAGAACTTGTCAAAAATAGCATTTGGATTATGTTCTAACATATTTAACAATATCGGAGCTGCGTATGTGTTTCCAGCCTTGATGGACTTAACTAAGCAATAAAAAGCATTTTCGGCCATAACAGAATTCACCGTAGAGTCACCATTGTCAAACATAATAGCACCATAACTAAAAGCAGCACCTACAACCTGCGTATCACTCTGCCCTTCTAGTTGTAATAAGATCTGCCCTCCTTTATTTTGGGGAAGAACATAATTAAATAATTTTGCGCTTGAATCGAGTAGCAAAGAGGTATTTCGAGTGTTATATCCCCAATTCACATTAGTTGATAATCCTAATAAAGTTTCCATATCCACCTTTTCTTTCCCACCATGGCTCCCTCCGGTGGGCGTTTAATAAAAAAGAAGCGTGGGAACCATCGCTTATCATTGTCTTGAGGCTCTGGACAGCCCACATACCAATAACAGAACGATGATCCCACGCCATATGTCGGTATATAATCCACCCATAAAGGCAGGTATATCGCCAATAAAGCGCAGGAGTCATTCGCCTATTATCTTGGTATGTTGAAATTGTCCAGATTTCAAGACAAGATAATATCGAAACGCTTCAACGTTACTTTTCTAATACTTCGCGAAGGTAATATTTTCAATAAGAAAGGTAGAGTCGTATCCTTCTTTTTTTGCTCTTAATACTAAAAAACAATTTCTCAGTAGCGCGAAACACTCTTTTAGCCCTAAAAAGGGACTTCGCGGTGGCGCGAGGTCGTTTCTTAGGCCTAAAAGGCGGGGCGCGGAGGCGCAAAGTCATTTTTTAGGCCTAAAAAGTGTACTTTCACATACGCGAGGTCATCTTTTAGGCCTAAAATCATAGCTCGCGCCTCCGCGAGGCCTAATTTTAAAGCTAAAAGATGGTTTGTTAAAAAAATATTCTTACATTCGAGGCGCAATAATCTTTAAATCATTACAAATATGAGTACATACACACGAATTAAGACACTTCCTCTCTCGATTTTTAACAACGCCGAGTACCTTACTTTTATGAATCACGTAATCGATTTGGTAAAGACGGACGAGACGGACGAAGGGGGTGGTAGCCCTGGAGAATTGTCGGTCGCGACGGCGGTGCCTGAGTTGGGACTGTCGGAAGAGTTTATCGCCGCCTACGAGGCGGACTTGCTGGCTCTGGCCGACGCGGTGGACGAGAGCCGGGCGGCCGTGGAAACGAGTGAGATGTCGACTCACGAGAAGAATCGTGATAGTCTGGCTACCTACATCACCACCCGTGTGTCGCGGGCCGGAAGCCTGCCGCTGGAGGCCGAGCGCGACGCGGGCAAGGCGCTTTATCGGGTGGTGAAACCCTACATTGGCATCGCACGCCTGCCGGTGGCGCAGGAGACGGCCAAGATCCGGGGCCTCTTGATGGATTTGCGCAAGGAGGAAAACGCCCCGCATGTAGCTACCTTGGGGCTGGAGGCTTATCTGGCGGAACTGGAGTCGGAAAACGAGGCCTACGACGCGTTGTCGCAACAGCGGGTAAACTCGCGTGCGGCCAGCAAGAAGGAGAGCGGGACCGCCATCCGCGAGCGGATCGACGCGCAATATGATGAATTGACATTGCTGGCGCAGTCGTTCGCCATCGCGCAGCCGTCGGACAAGGGCAACGCTTTCATTCCCGCCCTCAACCAGCTGATCGCCGAGACCACTGCCGCCTATAACCAGCGGATGGCGCAAGGCAAGAAGGGGGAAGAGACGAAGCCAGAGCCGGATGGCGACAGTGGCAGCGGGACACCCGAGGGAATCTGACACAAGGGCGTTCCTGAATGGTTGTTCTTAAACGGTTAAATGAGATCGGATCGTTTTATTGGGTTTCCAACAAAACGATCCGATCTCATTTGTTTGTCAGTCCTACAACATCATTAGTGCTGCTCGCCCAGGGCCTCGCTCAAGACCTTGTTCTTGGCGATCGTCGCCTGGAATTCCTTCAGGTAGAAAGGCTCGAAATAGGCGACATCCTCAAATCGCGACGCCGCATAGGCCTTTTCCGCCAACGGGGCCATCGCCGATGCCAGCGGCTCGATCCCCTCCAGGAACGACGCGTTGGGCGAATCGATCACCGACGCGCACTTACCCGCGCCATTACCAAAGAAGCAAACCGGACCTTTCGCCAGGAAATCGGCATAGGTCTGCCCATCGACCACATCTGCCGCCGCCGGGCGCAAAGCCGACAGGTTAGCATCGTAGATCGCCGCATAAACCTCCATTCTTCGCGCGTCCATCATAGCACAATAAAGACGGTCGGTCGCGCCTCCCTCATGCCGGATCGCCTCAGAAGCCAGCAAATCGAGCGTCCGGATCCCGATCAATGGGATGCCATAACCAAAGCACAAGCCCTTCGCCATCGAGACACCGATACGCAAACCGGTATAAGAGCCCGGCCCGCAACTGACAGCCACCGCGTCGATTGAATGATTCCCGGCTTTCGCCGCGCCCAAGGCCTCCTCAACATACACGCCCAACAACGACGCATGAGAAGGTCCATCATGGGACTCTTTCGAGAAAATAACCTCACCATCCATCGCCAAAGCCACCGAGCAAAGCGATGTGGAGGTCTCAATATTCAAAATACAAGGCATAATTCTTCACGTTTAATACATCGCGAATGTACTTCTTTTCAGGAAGACGACCAACAAATAATCAAAACACACAACATCAGGTATCAACGGAAAAAACTATATTCGCGGAAAGTTTTAGAGATCATGATACAATCGATGACGGGCTTCGGCAAGGTTACGGCCGAGCTGCCCTCCAAAAAAGTAACCGTCGAGATAAAAGCACTCAACAGCAAACAATTGGATCTTTCCACCCGCATTCCCTCCATTTACAAGGAGAAGGAGATGGAGATCCGGAGTTTCCTGTTGCAAACGCTTGAGCGCGGTAAGGTCGAATTCAATGTCTATATCGAATATATCGGGAAGGAGACACCGACCCAAATCAATCAAGTCGCGCTGGAGAATCACTACAACCAAATCAAGAGTATCTCCCAAAACATGGGTATCCCCGAACCAGCCGACTGGTTCTCGATCCTGCTGAAAATGCCCGACGTAATCAAGTCGGAGGCTCCCGAGGCGGATGAGGCGGAATGGCAAGTTGTCTTTGATACCATCCAAAAGGCGACCAATCAACTACGTGATTTCCGGATCCAGGAAGGCAATATGCTCGAGAATCTTTTCAAGCAGAAAATCAACAATATCGCCCAGCTCCTGAAAGAGGTGGAGAACTATGAGCGGGAACGGATCGACAAGATCAAAGGGCGTATCCTCGAGAACCTGGAGAAACTGCTCGAGAAGGATTATGACAAGAATCGACTTGAGCAAGAGATGATCTACTACATCGAGAAACTCGACATAAACGAAGAGAAAAACCGTCTTGATAACCACTTGAAATACTTCCTCACCACAATGGCCAACGGCCATGGGCAAGGCAAAAAGCTGGGATTCATCGCCCAGGAAATGGGACGCGAGATCAACACGCTGGGCTCAAAAAGCAATCATGCGGAGATGCAAAAGATCGTCGTCCAGATGAAAGACGAGCTCGAGCAGATCAAGGAACAGGTATTGAACGTATTATAATTCATCAATCAAATCACGAGAAATATGGCAGACAAATGCGTGATCTTTTCCGCCCCTTCCGGATCGGGAAAATCGACCATCATCAACTACCTATTAGGACAGGGCTTGCCCTTGCGTTTCTCGATCTCGGCGACCAGCCGGGCACCTCGAGGCACCGAACGCGATGGCGTAGAGTATTACTTCCTGACACCCGATGAATTCCGTCGGCGGGGAGCCGACGGCCAATTCCTCGAATATGAGGAGGTTTACCACGACAAATTTTACGGCACATTGAAAAGTGAGATCGAGCGAATCCATGCTGAAGGCGATAACGTGATCTTCGACGTGGATGTTGTCGGCGGATGCAATATCAAACGCTATTTTGGCGATAAAGCCCTCTCGGTCTTCATCCAGCCACCCAGTGTCGAGGAGTTACGCAAACGCCTGATCGGTCGTGGCACCGACACGCCTGAGGTGATAGAGAGCCGTGTGGCCAAAGCGACTTATGAGTTGGGATTCGCAGACAAGTTCGATAAGGTTATCATAAACGACGATCTGGAAAAGGCCGAGCGTGAGACGCTTGAGGTGGTTCGTCAATTCCTTAACCAACAATAAACGTCATGGCCAATCCATTCAAAAATCCCCGTTTCATGATGACGCTTTCCATCCTGTTGGGCATAGCGAGCGCCGGTATAGCGGCTTATGGGCTCTACAAGAAAGAATATGTCATCGGCGCAGCCTTGCTATTTAACGTTTTCATCTGTTTTACCAACTACCGTGCCTGGAAAAACAGGAGCTGAAAGAAACGCATTCCATGGGAAAAATGAAAACAGGCATCTATAGCGGCTCGTTCAACCCCATTCACATTGGCCATTTGGCACTCGCCAATTGGCTGTGTGAGTTTGGAGGATTGGATGAGTTGTGGTTTATGGTCACTCCTCACAACCCGATCAAAGCTCGCGCCCAACTGATAGACAACCGATTGCGCCTTGAGATGGTAGCGGCAGCGATCGGCGATTATCCCAAATTCAAGGTAAGTGATTTCGAGTTCCAATTACCCCAACCAACTTACACGATTGATACGTTACGAGCCCTTGCCAACACCTATCCCGAACGGGAATTCCATCTCGTCATGGGTTCAGACAATTGGCAAATCATAAACCGTTGGAAAGAGCATGAACGGCTTTTAAACGATTATCATATCATCGTCTATCCTCGTTTAGGTTATCCAGTCGGCAAGATCAGCCGTTCCAACATCGTAGCAGTTAACGCACCCATCATTGAGATCTCATCAACCATGATCCGAGAAGCTTGTCGTGAGGGGCGTGATGTTCGTTTCCTGCTCCCCGAGAAAGTACGTCCCTACCTCTTCGGTCCAACCCGTAAAATCGATCTCCAACCAAATCTCTCTAAATAGAACAAAAGCCCCTTACGGAAAAGGATAGCTATTATTTTTATGCCTTCCCTAAGCAACGCTATCCGATTATATCCATTTATATCAGAAATATTTTGTATTTTTGCCGCATATTATACAAAATAATATCATAATGAATCTATTAGAACTGAGTGAACAGGAAATCATCCGGCGTAACAGCATGGAGCAATTACGCCAGATGGGCATTGAGCCGTATCCCGCAGCGGAATTTGTCACGAACGCTTTTTCTACAGAGATAAAGGAGTCTTTTAAGGATGACGCAGAGCCTCGCCCCGTCCGTATCGCCGGCCGTATCATGAGCCGTCGAATCATGGGTAAAGCCTCTTTCATGGAGTTGCAGGACTCAAAAGGACGAATTCAGGTTTACATCTCACGTGATGATGTTTGCCCCGGCGAGAACAAAGATCTTTACAATATCGTCTTCAAGAAACTTCTGGACATTGGCGATTTCGTAGGAATCAAAGGTTTTGTTTTCCGTACACAAATGGGCGAGATCTCCGTACACGCTGAGGAAATCACCGTTTTATCCAAGTCACTCCGTCCGTTGCCAATTGTTAAATATAAGGATGGCGTCGCTTATGATGGATTCAATGATCCGGAACTCCGATATCGCCAGCGTTATGTTGACTTGGTCGTAAACGATGGTGTTAAAGATATTTTCATCAAGCGCACGAAAGTTTTCAACTCTATGCGCGAATATTTCAATTCGAAAGGTTATTTGGAGGTAGAAACTCCTATCCTGCAGTCAATCCCAGGCGGAGCGGCAGCACGTCCATTTATCACACACCACAACGCTTTGGATATACCTCTCTATTTGCGTATTGCGGATGAGCTTTATCTGAAGCGCCTGATCGTTGGTGGCTTTGAGGGCGTTTATGAGTTCTCGAAGAATTTCCGAAATGAGGGTATGGACCGTACACACAATCCGGAGTTCACCTGCATGGAGATCTATGTTTCTTATAAGGACTACAACTGGATGATGGATTTCACAGAAAAGATGCTTGAGAAGATCTGTCTTGACGTGAATGGAACAACTGAGGTCAAGATGGGCGATAACATCATCAGCTTCAAAGCGCCTTATAAACGTGTTACAATGCTCGACGCCATCAAGGAATTTACGGGTTATGACCTAACCGGAATGGATGAGGCACAAATCCGTGAAGTTTGTGGAAAACTGAATATGGAGATCGACGAGACGATGGGCAAAGGTAAGTTGATCGACGAAATCTTCGGTGAGTTCTGTGAAGGCCACTATATCCAACCGACTTTCATTACCGACTATCCTATCGAGATGTCGCCTCTGACAAAGAAACATCGTTCAAACCCAAGCCTGACCGAACGCTTCGAGTTAATGGTTAATGGCAAGGAGTTGGCAAATGCCTATTCTGAGTTGAACGATCCTATTGATCAATACGAGCGTTTCCAAGAGCAATTACGTCTGAGCGAAAAGGGTGACGATGAAGCGATGTTTATCGATCAAGACTTCATCCGTGCGTTGGAATATGGAATGCCTCCAACGAGTGGTATGGGTATCGGTATGGATCGTTTGGTCATGTTAATGACAGGCCAAACCACTATCCAAGAGGTATTGTTCTTCCCGCAAATGCGACCGGAGAAGACCGTTAAGAAAGATGCGGCCGACAAGTATGCGGCGGTTGGTATCCCGACAGAATGGGTTCCTGCCCTTCAAAAAGCAGGTTACGTAACAGTGGGTGCTGTCAAAGAGGCAAATCCCAACAAATTGCGTCAAGACCTGTGCGAATTGAATAAGAAATATAAATTGGAACTTCAGAATCCGACAGCACAAGAGGTTGAGGAATGGATTGCTAATGCGGGAAAATAACAAATGAGATGAATCTACCTGGTAAAATAGCGATCATGGGAGGCGGTAGCTGGGCTACCGCCTTGGCTAAGATCGCTCTTTCGACACAAGATAGTATAAATTGGTATATGCGTCGTCCCGATCGCATTGAAGATTTTATGCAGTTGGGACACAATCCTTGTTACCTGACATCCGTCAAATTTAATACTGAAAAGATCACCTTCTTTTCGAATATCAACCAGGCCATCAATGAGTCTGATACGTTGATTTTCGCAACACCTTCACCTTTCTTCAAACAACATTTGAAAAAGGTGAAGACATCAATGGCAGACAAATTCATCATCTCCGCAATCAAAGGAATTGTTCCTGACGAGAATATGCTTATCACGGATTACCTGACTGAATACTATCAGGTTCCACAAGATAATATCGCCGTAATAGGAGGTCCGTGCCATGCGGAGGAAATTGCGTTAGAACGATTATCTTATATCACATTAGGCTGTTCCGACCTTGAGAAAGCAAGGGCCATATCTCCCATATTCAGGAATCAATACCTGTTCAACTCCTGTTGTCAAGACGTGCGTGGCATCGAGTATGCGGCGGTATTGAAAAACGTCTACGCTATTGCGGCCGGAATCTGCCATGGCATGAAATATGGGGATAATTTCCAAGCCGTATTCCTCTCCAATGCGATTGGCGAGATGAAAGAGTTTCTCAGTGCCGTACACAGTCTTGAGCGTGATGTCACCGACTCTGCCTATTTAGGAGACCTGTTGGTGACAGCCTATTCTCGTTTCAGCCGTAACCGGACATTCGGGACCATGATCGGAAAGGGTTATTCCGTTAAAACGGCACAACTCGAGATGGAAATGATCGCAGAAGGCTATTATGGCACGAAATGTATGCATGAGATCAACGCCCAGTATAAGGTAAACATGCCGATCCTGGACGCTGTCTACGAGATTTTATATGAAAGGAAATCGCCGGTGACCGTAATCCGGCAATTAACAGAAACGTTTAAATAATATTATATGAAAAACATTGGTTTGAACATTGAAAAGGCACTAGGTGCTGTTTCAAAAGAGCAAGTTTATGCCCAAGAGGCCAAAGTAATGGAATGTATCGCAACTTTGCATAATGGCAATGGTGCGGGTAACGACTTCCTGGGTTGGTTACACCTTCCCTCATCTATCACTGACGAGGAGTTGACAGACATCGAAAACACAGCTAAATCACTCCGTGAGAAATGTGAGGTGATCGTAGCAATCGGTATCGGTGGCAGTTACTTAGGCACAAAAGCAGTTGTTGAGGCTCTGAATAATAGCTTTGACTGGCTCCAGACCGAACGTAAAAATCCGATCCTGCTTTATGCCGGACACAACATTGGTGAGGACTATTTGTATGAGTTAAGCCAAGTATTGAAAGGCAAGCAGTTCGGAATCATCAATATCTCTAAATCCGGAACGACAACAGAGCCAGCTTTGGCTTTCCGTTTGCTCAAAAAACAACTGGAAGAGGCTGTTGGTGTAGAAGAGGCTAAGAAACGGATTGTCGCTATCACTGACGCTAAGAAAGGCGCATTGCGTACTTTAGCGGATCAAGAGGGTTATAAAACATTCGTTATCCCTGATAACGTTGGTGGACGTTTCTCTGTATTGACTCCAGTTGGTTTACTTCCGATCGCAGTAGCGGGCATCAATATCCGCGATCTCGTGGCTGGTGCTGTTTCCATGGAGAAAGCGACAGACCAATCTGTTCCTTTTGCAGAGAACATTTCAGCGCTCTATGCGGCAACTCGCAATGAGCTTTACAAGAGTGGCAAAAAGATCGAGATTCTCTGCAATTTCCATCCGAAATTGCACTACATCGGTGAGTGGTGGAAACAACTTTACGGCGAAAGCGAAGGTAAAGATGGCAAAGGTATCTTCCCGACTTCTGTTGATTTCACAACAGATCTGCACTCAATGGGTCAGTGGATTCAAGAAGGTGAGCGTAGCATCTACGAGAGTGTCATCTCTGTTGAAAAACCAGATCATGAGGTCGTTATCCCATCTGATGAGGCCAATTTGGACGGCTTGAACTTCTTGGCCGGTAAACGAGTAGATGAGGTCAACAAGATGGCTGAACTTGGTACGCAATTGGCACACGTTGACGGTGGCGTTCCTAACATTAAGATTACAATGCCGGAAGTTAGTGCTTATTATATCGGACAGCTCTTCTACTTCTTCGAGAAAGCATGCGGTATCAGTGGTTATATTTTGGGTGTCAACCCATTCAACCAACCAGGTGTTGAGGCTTACAAGAAGAACATGTTCGCCCTGCTGAACAAGCCAGGTTACGAGAAGGAAAGCGCCGCTATCCAGGCTCGCCTATAAGTCGAATATTCAAAATGATTGAATAACACATTCAAGGCCTATCCTAATATTTAGTGATAGGCCTTCTTTTTTAGACAACTAGAAAATGATACAAGAAGCGATTAACCGTTATTTACAAAATCATCAACACAAACAACTTTCACCCAAAGCGGTCCTGTTTGATATGGACGGTGTTTTATACGACTCCATGCGCTTTCATGCGAAAGCCTGGAAAGAGGTATCCGAAAAGCACCACCTAAAAGCGACAATCGAGGATTTCTACCTGTTTGAGGGACGGACAGGAGAAGGAACAATCAATGAGCTTTTCTTACGAACATTCAACCGTGAGGCAACGGAAGAGGAAAAGAAAAGTATCTACAAGGAAAAGGCCTACCTGTTCAACCAATATAACGACGGGACACCTATGCCCGGAGCGGCGGAGTTGTTGAATAAGGTAAAAGCCTATGGCATACAAAGGGTACTCGTCACCGGATCCGGACAAAAAACATTGATCGACAAGCTGGAGCATAGTTATCCAGGAATCTTCTCGCCCGAGAAGATGGTGACAGCGTTCGACGTAAAATATGGCAAGCCTAATCCTGAACCTTACCTGATGGGCCTGGAGAAAGCTGGAGTCAATGCCAATGAGGCTATCGTCGTGGAAAACGCTCCGATGGGCGTGCAAGCGGGTGTAGCGGCAGGAATCTTCACCATCGCCGTTAATACGGGTCCATTAAGCGATGAGGTCTTATTACAGGCCGGAGCGGATCTCCTGTTCTCCAGCGTAAGCGAATTGGCGGAGAAATGGGACGAGATCGTACGTGCGACCCAACAGGTTTCGCTTCTGTAGGAGAAACATAAAAAAAGCTGTGCCGAAAACGGACACAGCTTTTATTTTAGTTATAGGTTGATTTTCCTATTATTTTACGTAATCAGCCTTGTTCAAGAAGTCGTAGCTCTTCTGTACATCCTCCTGAGGAGTTCCATCATAACGCTCAACCTCTACGTACCAATCCTTCATGCCGTTAGCGTAAGCCTGATCGAAGATAGGCTTGAAGTCCATCGTACCGCTAGCGCCGATTGCCTTCTCATCCTTAATGTGCAGGATCGGGAAACGGTTCGGATATTTCTTCAAGTACTCAACAGGATTCTGACCACCACGCATTACCCAATATACGTCCATCTCGAACATAACGTGATCCGGGCTTGAGTACTCCAACATCTGATCATAGATGATCTTACCGTCGATCTGCTTGAACTCATAGTCGTGGTTGTGGTAACCGAACTTGATACCAGCACCAGCGGCTGCCAAACCGATCTGATAGAAATAGTCACCGAAATAACGTTTCAAGTCATCCAAAGATGCTTTCTCGTTGATCGGAGAAACAGGCATAACCATATATTTCATGCCAGCTTTCTTATGAGCCTCGATAGCGTTGTTCCACCAAACCAAATCCTTGTTCATATCATCGCTCAAGAAGTGAGTCAAGTGAGCGCTAGTTACTCTCATACCCAGGTCGCTGCACATTTTCTTGAACTCAGTCGGATCTACGCCATAGATCTTACCATCATCGCTATAACCTGCAGTCTCCAGGTTTACATAACCCATCTTAGAGACGATCTCCAAAACTTTCTGGATACCCAAGTCATTGATATCGTCACGCAAAGAATAAAGCTGAAGACCGATATGTTTCTTAGCTACCTCAGCGGCAGCCTCGCTAGCCGCGCCGTTAGATGCGCTCTTACCTCCACAAGAAGTCAAGATTTGCGGAGCCACCAAACCACCAGCAAGCAAAAGAGAAGCTTGCTTCAAAAAATTACGTCTGTTTTGCATAGCACTATTACAAATTTAAGTTTCTCAAAGATTTTTCACAAAAGTAGAACTATATTCTTATCTTTATCTCCTTCGCAAAGTTAAATTCTTTAAAAAAGCGATTTAATCACCATTTTATTCTACCCATATGGTAACCCAACCCTCTTTGTAAATTCAAAAATGCGTATGGCAGCTCGGCAAACCGCTTGGCGAGCCCAAAAATGCGTATGGCAACTCGGCAAACCGCTTGGCGAGCCCAAAAATGCGTATGGCAGCTCGGCAAACCGCTTGGCGAACCCAAAAACAGGTATGGCAGCTCGGCAAACCGCTTGGCGAGCCCAAAAACAGGTATGGCAAAATTGTCCTACTTCATACGGCTCTCGCGAAGTAGCCTCATTCGCTGGTATTGCTGAAGGATACGCCGACGAGTCCGTATGATCTGATAACGATAGACCATACAGGCCGTAATGAAATAAATGCCCGCCTGCAACCACAACACTTGATACTCGTGAGCGACCTCATTCAACGTGGCGCCGGCCGTATTGATCCGGATAAATCCTTGGATGCCCGGCGTGGAGGGGAACAGATAGCCCAAAGCCTTCCAAAAGGGCGGAATCGCCGATTGCGGCCAAGAAACACCCGATATAAACAGGAAAATCAAGGAGGTGAACACGAATATCAACATCGGCGCCTCGCGGTTGGTCAGGAAACCGGAAAGGGTCATCGACAAGAAGATACAAGCGAACAGGTAAGGCAACGTAAAGAGAAGGTTCGTGAACGGATGTCCCACCTGGGGCAAAGAGAACAATCTGGGGACAATTCCCATAACCCAAATACAAACCACCACATAGAGCAAGAGGTAAGTCAAGGACTTTCCCAAGACGATACGCAACGTGCCCCCATATCGCTTGTCAATGGGCACCAAGCCGTGAAAACGGTTTCGCTCGCGAGCCGTACCACCCAACATACCGATTCCCAAAATCAAGGTCTGTTGAATCACCAGGGCCAAGATAGCGGGAACAAGGAAACTGGCGAAACCATTCTGCGAATTAAACAAACCCACCGACTCATAAGGAATCGGATTGATCGCAATACGTTCCATCTCGGCCGTCGAAGCTGGCTGGTTGTGCGCACGGATTTCAGCGCCCATCTCCAAGGAAACCTCCGTCGCCGCCAACAAAAACGCCTTATAAAACAACAAAGAACTCATGTCGCAATACAACGAGACGGTCGTCTGCTTGCCCTTATGCACATCCTTGCTGAACTCCACAGGAAACTCCAAAATACCGTATGCCTTTTTCTCGTCCAACAGACGGCGTGCCTCACGCATATCGGAACAGACCGACACAACTCGCACATCCGCGGTAGCGTCTACACGGCGAATAAAGTCGCGGCTCAGATAAGTATCACTTTGATCCACGACCACCAGTTTTGCCTCATGCACGACCTCATTATTATATATGAACGCATAAAGCACCGGATAGGCCAAGGGAACAAGGAAAAAGAAAATCATGACCCCTGAGTCCTTGAAGACATTCCTCAGCTCCTCCTTCCAGATATAAAACAGGTCCTGGATGCCTCTCCATATAATGAATCTCAATCGATACTCTTGTTTCATTTTCCTCTAAAATTACGGTATATACTTAAATTCCCGCAGAGCCCTCTTCAGGTTCTTTCCAATCAAGACGGGTAATACCAGAAAAGCCAGCAACCACAAGTATTCACCCATCGTATAATACAAATCACGCCCATTCAATGCCTGATCCACATAAATCAGGAAGTAATGCCTCAAGGGAAACAGGTAGGCCAATGCCTGCAACGTCGGATGCATACCCTGCACCGGGAAAGAGAAACCGACGATCGAGAAGGAGATCATCCCAAAAAGGCTGGCGAAACTCAAGCCCAAGCGAGGTGTCGGCAAGACCCCGATCATGAAAACACCCACCGCCTGCGAGGCGATCACCAACAGGAAGATGGCGGCAAGCATCGGCAGCCAACCGCTATGCAAAGGATAGGCGTTATAGGCATACAAAACCGCCGCCGCCAAAAAACCCACCAACGTAAACACGACCGTATGAGGCAACAGTTTACCAATCAGGCTCACCCACAAGGAATCACCTCCCATATTCAACCACTCTTTTGTCGTCGACCGCTTGATCTCCATACCAATGCTGAACACTGTCACCAAAAAGATCATCAGCTGCAAAATCCCCGGGATTAAGGTATTATTCAAGTAAACGGCATAATTCAACCACGGATTTCCGATCGGATGCGTATCAATCACGATCGGTTGCAACTGCCCCATAATCTGGTCGTCCGTATACCCTTTTGCCCGACCGGTCTGCAAACCCACCGAAGCGCCCGCCAAGACCGACATTGTCTTCATATCCCGAAACAACAAGGAGGCGGCGATCAAATAAGTTCCATTCGTGTAAAAGGAAAGGCGAGGTTGTTTACCCGAGGTCGCCTCGACCGTAAAATCCTCCGGAATATAAAAGATACCATACACATGTCCTTCTTGCATCTCCTGGCGTGCCTCGGCGAACGAGGTCGTCGACATGACCACCTTGGTCTGGCTGAACGCGTCCAATTGCCGGATCAAGTTTCGGGAAGTCGACGTATTATCCAAATCGACCACGGCGATCGGCAAATCCGTCGGCAAACCGCCATGCATCAGAGAGACAAAAAAGACCAAACTTATGATCGGAGCGACCAACATACAGAAAAAGTATATCGGCGTCGAGACCATACGGCGCATCTCCCGTTGGGCTACCAGCTTAATCTTATGCAGACACTCCTGACAGGTCATAATATCTCTTTACCTTTCTTCTTCAATATAACTGACATTCCCGGACGCAAATCCGCCACCTTTTCCAACGGACGGGCACGTACCTCGAAAGTCTTCGCGTCGTATTCGCCCATGGTTTTTGTCGCCTTCCATGCCGCATACGAACCCATATCCTTCATATAATAGACCTTCAAACGAACCGCCTTATCACCTAACGCCGGAATAAAGGCATTCAACTCCGTGCCGATCTGGATATTCATTAGCAAATCCTCACGCACGCTAAAGGTAACCCACAGATCATCCAGATCCGAGATGTTCATGATCGGCGCTCCGGTTCCTACCAACTCACCCACTTGCGGGAAACGTTCTGACACCTCTCCATCGATCGGCGACACCAAAGCGCCCTCGCCCATATAAGCATTTACCTCGTCGATCGCGCCATCCGCACGCTCTACCAAAGCAAAAGCCGCCGCTTTATCCTCCCGACGAGCGCCCTCTTTAGCCATATCATATTGAGACCTGGCCGCCTTTTCCGTCGCGACCATAGCGTCATAATTCGCTTTCACCTCGTCTCGCTTCTGAGCGGACATTACACCCTTCTCATAGAGATTTTGGATTCGCTCATACGACTTCTGGGCGATCTCCAATCCAGCTTTAGCCTTCTGCCACATCTCGTAAGCGGCCGTGACCTCTTGTATCCTGGCACCATTCTCCGCTTTCTGGTTCTGCGCCTCGGCCGCCGCCTTGGCTGCCTCTGCCTGCCGTAATTTAGCCAGGATCTCAGGTGTATCCAAAATAACAAGCGTATCGCCAGCCTTCACCTGATCTCCCTCATTAAAACGATACTCAGCGACACGTCCCGGGACTTTTCCCGAAATGCGCACTTGCGTCACCTCCGCTTGTCCCATAATATAATCATCCGGCGGCGTCAAGAGAAGAAAACCGGCCAATGCGACCAACCCGATAACGATCAGCACGGAGATAAAGGCCAACATCATGTTGTTAATTGAAAATTTCTTATTTGCGTCCATTTTATCGCTCTATTTTTAATTGTTTTATTATCCTATACCTATTTCATTTCAACTTACCCAACGATTTCATCAAGTAAACCTCTGTCAGGCGAACCTCAATTTGGGCATCAATCAAGCTGGAACGAGCCGATACCCACGCCGTCTGCGCCTCCATCAAGTTCAAGGCAGGAATCACGCCCTCCTCAAAACCAAAGTTCGCATGGCGAAGATTCTCCTCCGCGCTATCCATGTTCCGGTAAGTGGACTCCAATTTCTTTCTGGCCTCATTTACCTTATAGACCGACTGATTCACCTGAAGCTCGATCTTCTCACGGGCATCTTCCCATTCCAAAGCCTTGATACGTGTTTCCGCACGGGCAGCATTCCGTTTATAGCTTCCTTCCCACCAGGCAGAAATCGGCACCTTCACAATCACGCCGATATTAAACATACCCGCAAAATCATTCTTGAAACCATTAAACACGTTGGGATTCGTGACAAAATAATTCGCCGCAAAAGCGACATTAGGCAACATGTCCGACAAGACAATCCGCTCCTTACGGCTATAAATCTTCTTGGCCAAATCCAAACTTCTCAACTCTCCCCGATTCATAAAAGCCTCATTCAAATCGGCCGCCACCGTTTGATCACTAACCGGGAAATCATTCAGGTTCTCGTCCGCCAACCGGATTTCCTCCTCCAAAGGCAAACCACAAATCTGGGCCAGAAGCATACGAGTCAAAGCCAAACCATTATTAACCTTAGTTTGGGCCATCTCCGCCTCATTCAGTTTCACTTTTACGGAAAGTCCATCCGCTTCAGTAGCGATTCCCTCAGCGATCATGGCGGAGATATCCTCATTCATCTTACTTAACAACGAGACATAGGAATCTGCCAACTTCTTCTTATTTACCAATGAGATAACCTGCCAATAAGTCTCATCCGTCTTATAAATCAGTTCTTGCAACTGTAAATCATTCATTGACTCCGCCAATTCCTTAGCATAACTTGCGATCTGATTATAATTGACAATCTTTCCACCCATAAAGACAGGTTGCACCAATGACACGTTCCCGATCCAGACATTCTGTATGTCTAAATGTTGGATATCATTAATCGTGGCGAAAGCATTCTGCAAAGCCGGCAATTGCGCTAATCCCCCCAAAGAGGAACTCAACGAAGAGGACAAGGCACCCATATCCAAAAGATTCAAATCCTTCTGGTTCCACATATAGGCCCCATTTGCTGAGACTTGAGGGAAATATTTGGTAAATGCCGCTTTCTTCTCTTGCGAGGCTAAATTAATTTTCTCCTTCGAGATGCTCAGTTCCTTATTATTTCGCACCGCCAGATCACGGCATTCGCTTAATGAAAGAACACGCTCTTGTGCCTGCGGGCTAATCGCGCAAAGCAACATAAAAAAAAGGATAACTTTCTTCATTCCCAATCTTGTTAATTTACATCTACACCTTAACGCCACCCCATCAGCCCATTACCGACAGAATTAACGAAACAAATGTATATCAAAAAAACAAACTTGAGATTGAACTAGTTCAATAAAAGAGACGCTTTTTCAGCTTACAATACCAAGAATTACTAATTCCCATATACTGAGCGATATATTTATCGGGAACACGATTGATGATCCATTTATGATGCTCATACAGATAGCGAAGGAAATCTTCCGAACAACTGGTCTGGCGAACAGCAAACATGGAATATAATTTCTCAATGATCATCAGCATCACCCGCTGAAAAGACAAGCCAAAATCGGCATAATTCGCAGAAAGCCGCTCCAAGTCTCTTCGGGAAAAGCATAACAATTCACTATCCTCTATCGCCTTGATCTCAAAAGCGGATGGTTGTTGGGTAAAATAACCAATCACAGAAACAAAAGGATAAACCTCGTCCGAGGAGAAACCCGTCACGCAAACATTACCCTTATCCCCAACATATTGATTAATAAACAAGCCTTTATTAATAAAATAACCGTTATGGCAAATTTCCCCTGTGCGTATCAAATAATCTCCTTTTTTTATAAAGAGGCGAATAGTACAATGTGCTATATCATCAGCAAACGCCTCATTCTCGAGCAACGTACTAGGGATAAATTTGCTAAAACGGTCAAAATAGGCTGGAAGTGGCATTTGTTAATCCTCCAGATTGAAACTCTTCTTGCCGATCAGGTTTCCGTCCGCGAAGATCTCCACCCGATAAGTTCCAGGAGAAAGGAATTCCTCAATATTCCAATACAAAGTAACCGGCACCTCCTCACCTTCATACTCGATCATTTTCTTCATGGAATAATTGATCTCTTTTCCCTCAAATAAGAAAAGATCCGTCCGGTTCTTCACCAGGATGTCATCATCTGGTTTCATGATACGGACATAAATATCTTTCTCCCCTACCGGAGCGGTAATATTCTTAGCGATCGTAAAATTCACCACAAATTGTTGCATTCTTTTAATCCGCTTAGCCAATTTACCACGAGAATTTACAGGAGTCACGGAAATATTTGTAGCGTCAAGACGACTGGCCAAAGTCACCCGTTCTGTCAAACGCTCTTTCTCCTTCTTCAAAGTGGCCGCTTGAGAACTTACACGGTTATATTTCTCAACCGCCTTTTTATTCTCCACTTTTAATTGCTCATTTTCCCGGTTCAAAGAATCAATTTGGATAACATAATTACGCATCACCTTACGCAAGGTCTCCAACTCCTTTTTCAATCGAGATATCTCTTTTGCGTTAGTAGCTTTCACCGTACGCAACTCCTCCAACAAACGTTGAACTTTCGCTTGCTCAGTCGACAACAATGCGATCAAGGAATCATTGCCAACACTGAATTTATAACCCTCATATTGCAAGGACAACTCATTAAACTCATCTTCCAGGGATTCCTTTTCCAAGTCAAAAGTTTCCACCAGATCATTCATCTGTTGCTTTTGATGATAGATATAATATCCGCTACCCGCAAGGATCAGCACTAAAACGATGATCGCAACAATAAGCAACGTTAATTTATTAACCTCCTTTATTTCTTTCTTTTCAGTATCCATAAAGACTCTTTTTTTGACGCACAAAAATACAACATCTTCATTTCTCTATCAAGCTGTTTAAAGAAATATCCTCACGCAAAATCAAATATCAACAAATGTCTTTAAACAAAAAAAGACTCCCGCCCAACTGAATGGACAGGAGTCTTCAACCATAAGCGGCGGCTACCTACTCTCCC
>ERZ779874.1983-NODE-1983-length-18114-cov-4.081178_pt1 | contig 18114 bp, 15 predicted proteins | sample MGYA00511031_ERZ779874 | MGnify/ENA primary metagenome ERZ779874 (study PRJEB29588, sample SAMEA2156850) | human gut metagenome | biome: human gut; feature: human-associated habitat; material: faeces | place: Denmark | collected 2008/2010 ...
CCCCAGCCAGTCCAGATTGTATTTTCCCTCTTCCGGTTCCAGCACAGCCCAGGAAAAAATTCCTACAGATACGGTATTGATATGGGCTTCTTTGAAATATTCAATGTCTTTTTTCAGAATGTCCGGGCGGTCCAGCCACTGCTCCGGGTTATAATCTCCGCCGTGCAAAAAGCGGCCGTATTCTATTTTTTTTGCCATCGCTGTCTCCTTTTATGATCTATCTCAGATTCCCTTAAATACAAAGGAAAACTCCATAGGCTTGCTTGCATCCAGCAGATATTCTTCGTGGGTGCGTGCACCCCAGCTGTCGTCTCCGGCGATTCCCATCTGGCCTTTTGCCACGCGGACTACGGTGTAGTGAACTTCCGGAAGCTCGTAAGGATGCATTGCATTTTCCATTTCATGCGGGGTATAGGGAAGGGCTGAGAACATCATCGGGCCGTTTTCCTGATCCATCTCAAAGAGCATTCCCCTGCCCTTGCGGTCTGTGATCTTCGCCCATCTTACCTCTTCCTTGGAGCCGCACTCCTGGGGAACCATATATCTTGCAATATTATCTTTTACCTGGTTGCTGTAGATGCCAAGCTTAGCACCTTTCTTGCGGTCTGCGTAGGTCTCTGCCTCTCCAAGTCCGTACCAGCTTACATGGTCATAATCTGCATTAAACTTGAAGATCACACCGAACTCCGGCATGTCGCCAAGCTCCTTCACAGGATCATAGGAAAGGGTAGTGCGTACTCTTCCGTCTCCGTAAACCTCGTAAGCAAGAGTACACTCTGCCGCCGGGGTTGTAGGAAGGAAATAGGTGTAGGATACTTTTACAGAATGTTCCTTCTCTTCCACCTTAGGTTCATTTCCTGGTCCGTAGGCTGCGCCTCTGTATTCCTTGTGGTTTACATACATGCTGGCAATTTTCCACTGTGCGTAGCGCATTGCCATCAGATTTCCACAATCATTGTCTGTTGGTGCACGCCAGAAATTAGGCTTCGGAATGGCCTCGATCATTTCTTTGCCTGCGTATTTATAGGATACCAGTCCACCGTTGAGTACGGAGAAAAGTACTTCAAACTCTGCACCTCTGACACCGATGTTGTGGATGCTGTGAATGACCTGAAGAGGTGCTGTGCATGGCTTCACAGGTGCTTCTACTTTGTATACGTACTGGCCGAAGGCTACCTCGTGACCAGCCTTTGCCCATGGCTTATCCTCTTTCAGATGGAAGGATACGGTTACGGTATACTCGCCTGCTTTTTCCTCTTTCTTAAATGGAAGGGCATATTCTTTCTGGCTTAAAGGCTCTACTGCAGTCTCCATGACAGCTGTACGCACAACCTTTCCATCTTTCTGAAGCGTTGCCTTGCAGTCAAAGATATTGGTATTTACAAACAGGTTCTTGTTGATAACCTTCACGGTTTCTTCTGTTACCTGTGCCGTAATGTTCTGGTAATTAAACTTCACTTCCTGCATCTTCGGAGACGCATCACGGCTGCCGCCGTAGGCAATTCCGTTGCCGCTGAAATTATAGTCAGTAGGACGCTCACCGAAGTCTCCGCCGTAGGCCTGGAATTCTTTGCCGTAACGGTCTTTTTTGTAAATGGACTGGTCAATATAGTCCCAGATGAAACCACCCTGGTATTTCGGCTCGGTGTCGGTAAGGTCTGTATATTTATGCATGGCTCCGCAGGAATTTCCCATTGCGTGGGTGTATTCACAGCAGATAAATGGCTTGGAATCATCCTTTGCAAGGAAGTCCTTGATTGCCTCTACGGACGGATACATCTGGCTTTCCATATCGCTGGTGGCATTGTATCTGCGGTCATGGCAAACCCCTTCGTAATGTACCAGACGGGTAGGATCTGTGTTTCGGAAAAACTGGGACATTTCAAAAATGTCCTTGCCGCCGAAGGACTCATTTCCGCAGGACCAGATGAGAATTGCCGCATGGTTCTTGTCTCTCTGGTACATGGAATTGGCACGATCCAGCATCATAGCCTGCCACTCCGGCTTGTCGTGAGGAACTACATAGGTATAGTCCTTAGTAAATTCTGCCACATCCCAGGAGCCATGGCTCTCCAGGTTAGTCTCGTCGATCATGTAAATGCCGAACTCATCGCAAAGCCGGTAGATCATAGATGCGTCCGGGTAATGGCAGGTACGGATGGCATTGATATTGTTCTGCTTCATGGTAGTCAGATCCTTACGAAGCTCTGCCTCAGATACGCATCTTCCTGTGACGGAGCTGAACTCATGGCGGTTCACGCCTTTGAATACAATTCGCTTGCCGTTTAAGGTCATGATTCCGTCTTTCATTTCGAAGCGGCGGAAACCGATTTTCTGCGGGATGACTTCCTGAAGAGTACCGTTTTCATCGGAAACTTCCAGAACCAAATCGTAAAGCTGGGGATCTTCTGCACTCCAGAGAATGGGATTCTCTACGGTCCATGTGAAAATGTCCAAAGAATCAGCCTGTGCAGCTGCACCTTTGCCGTCATCATTGTTCTTTGCATCTGCATCCATATTCCTGCTGCCTGATTCTGCTGCCACCGCTCCCAGACTCTTACTGTCTTCCAGCACCGTCTGTCCGTCTTTTGAAAGAACAATATGTACGCTTCCTTTTCCCCATGCAATTGTTTTAATCTCAAATTCTGCCTTCTTTAATGTCTCATCTGGAATCGCGCGAATCTGCAGATCATACACATGTACATCCGGCACCGTATAAAGATAAACCTCTCTGTAAATGCCAGAGAAACGGTAGAAATCCTGATCCTCGCACCAGCTGCTTGCTGTCCACTTAAACACCTGGGCTGCCAGCTTGTTTTCCCCACCTTTCACATAATCAGTGAGTTCAAATTCGGACGGGGTGAAAGAATCCTCGCTGTATCCCACAAACTTTCCATTCAGCCACAGGGCAATTCCGCTCTCTGCGCCCTGGAAGGAAATGAAAAGACGTTTTCCTTTCATCTGCTCCGGCACTTCGAAATATTTCACATAGCTTGCCACTGGATTGAAATGCTCCGGGATTTCTCCAGGATGGATGTCTTCATGGCCTTCCCATGGGTACTGCACGTTGGCATACTGGGGAGCGTCGTAGCCTTCCATCTGAATGTGTGCAGGTACGCGGATATCATCCCAGTCCCTGCAGGAATACTCTTCCTTTTCAAAGCCCTTTACTGTACTTTCATAGTTGCGGGCATAATGGAATTTCCAGATGCCGTTCAGGCTGTGGCGAAAAGAAGTCTCCTCCAGAGAAGCTTCCTCTGGATTGGCGTAACTGATGTGGTCGGAATGGGCATCCATTCTTCCGTCCTTAAAATATTCCGGATTCTTTACTAATGAATAATCAAATTCTTTCATATACGATCCTTTCTGTTTCTTCAATAAAAATTTCTAAGTTCCTATTATACTCACATAAGAGTTTATTTCCATGAAATTTATTAAGATAAATATATAAATATTTGCGCTTATTCAACAAAAGGGCGCCGCAAACAAATCGCAGCACCCTCTCATTTTCCAAACTTATTTTACCGCACCGGTAATACCTTCTGCAAACTGTTTCTGCAGTACGAAGAATACAACCATAGTCGGAATGGAACAGAATAATACGCCGCACATCAGCATACCGTAATCCGTCACATAACCTGTGATCAGGTTGGCGATCAGCATCGGCATTGTGATGGCTTTGTTATCTGTCATGATTACCTTCGGCCACAGGTATGCATTCCAGGCATTCATAAAGGTAATAACAGCGGCTGCTGCGTAGGTTGATTTCATGGTTGGAATAAACATCTGGAAGAAGATCCGGACTTCACTTAATCCGTCAATACGTGCAGCTTCGATAATATCTACCGGGAATGCACGGGCATTCTGTCGGAACATCATGATCATAAACGGTGTGGAAATGATCGGAAGGATGAAACCGATGGAGGTATTCAGAAGCTTTGCCTTTGAAAACATCTTGAATAACGGAACCATTGTAGCAACCTGGGGAACCATCATGGCAAGAAGCAGAATGGAAAACAGTCTGTCTTTTCCTTTGTCATGATAAACTTCAAATCCGTATCCTGCGATGGAGCAGATCAGAAGGCAGATCACAGTGGTCAGGATCGCATACAGGAAAGAGTTTCCAAGCGCTCTCCAAAGGGGCTGCTGTGAAGTCAGATTGTTAAAGTTCTCCATAAAATGACTTCCCGGAATAATGCGTCCTCGTGATACATCTGTGGAAGTATTGGTAGCTGCGGAAATCATCCAGTACAGCGGGAATACGGAGAAAAATGATACAATGATCAGAAAAATATATGTAGGAATCAGTCTTCTCTGGATTGCAGATTTGTTTTTCTTAGTCACGAGTATCACCTACTTTCAAGTTGATAAATGCCAGAATCGCTACCATGATAAAGATAATAAAGGACATTGCTGCTGCATATCCAAAGTTCGGCACGTTGACGAAACAGGTATTGTAAACATAATGTGACATTGTGATGGTTGAGTTTGCAGGACCACCCTTTGTCAGGTTCATGGACTCATCAAACAGCTGTAAGGTACCGTTGATGGACATAATAAAGGTCATGATAATAGTCGGCTTCAGAAGCGGTACTGTGATCTTCCAGAAGGTTTTCCATCCGTTTGCACCATCGATTTTCGCTGCCTCATAAACAGAATATTCAATATTCTGAAGTCCTGCCAGATAGAATACCATGTTGTATCCGGTCCATCTCCAGATTAGGGCGATGATAATAACAATCTTTGCGCTGGTGGAATTTCCAAGGAAGTTATATCCTGTGGAGAGAATTCCCAGTTTCATCAGAACACTGTTGACCAGACCGTCTGTTGCAAACATGGAACGGAAGATCAAAGAATAGGAAACCAGGGAGGTCGCACACGGAAGGAATACGCATGTACGGAAAAATCCCTTAAACTTCAGGTCCTTATTGTTCAGAAGCTGAGCAAGCAGGATTGCAAGCACCAGCATGATGGGAACCTGAATGATCAGATACAGGAATGTATTTGCAATAGACTGCTGGAATACTTTGTCTGCAAGAATACGTTTGTAGTTGCTGAAGATCGGATCTGCGAAACGCATGTTTGCGCCGGCACCTGTCTGCAGGGAAATGATGAATGCTCGGATCATTGGATAAAAGCTCATGATCGCAATCATAATAGAAGCGGGTGCCAGGAAGATCCATCCGGCCGCCTTCTGCTTGGTAGCCAGAGTCATACCTTTTCTCTTGGAATTCACAGGAACTCCTCCTTTCAAGTCATGTGTACCGACAAATGATCTGGGAAAATTTGCCGCTGCACTTTCATTTAATGCCCATATTTTAGTATAGAAAACGGAGGACCACTTAGCAGTCCCCCGCCTCCCTAAAAATTATTTCTTATTCAGTCTGAAATCACTTCGCAAGAAAGATTACTCAGTCATCTTGAATGCCAGTGTATCCTGTGCTTCCTGAAGAGCGTCTTCTTTAGAAGTTCCGTTTACGATATTTACAACAGCTGTGTTGACACACTCTCTTGCCTCATAGTGGTATGGAGTCTTTGTGAACTCCGGAATATGAGAGGAGTACTCTACGATTGTTGAGAATATTGGCTGTCCGCCAAAGAACTCGTTTGGCTCGTTGTAAACATCAGACTCACCAGCTGGCAGGTAGCAGGAAATAGCACCTGTCTCCGGAAGGATTGCATCATATAAATCTGTGCTGGAACCAAATGTGCTTGCAAGGAAGTCCTCAGCAAGCTCTACGTTCTGGCAGTTAGAGGTAATATACCAGGAAGATCCGCCGTTGTTTGCATAGTTTGTAGCTGTGTCAACACCGTCAACCTTAGGCATTGTGGTGATTCCCCATAAGCCCTTCTGATCCTCTGTGGACATCAGAGTAGCTGTGATCCAGTTACCATTTACGATACCAGCAGCCTCGCCGCTTGTGATGGTGGAGATGTACTCATCCCAGTTGTTTACAAGTTTTACAACGTCATTCTGTATCAACTCTGTGTAAAGGTCGATACATTTCTCAGCTGTCTCATTGCCAACGATATAAGCTTCACCGTCTTCGTTTACGAAGTTTGCACCGCAGGACTGGATCATCATCATAAGTGTATCGCCGCCTGTTGCTTCGCTTGTAAGAAGGTATTTGCCTGTTTTCTCATGAACGTCTTTACCGATCTCTTCGAATCTGGACCATGTGATGTCTGTAAGGTCATCCAGTGTATATCCAGCTTCCTCAAGGATATCTGTACGATAGCATGCAATAACTGCACCGTTATCAAACGGAACACCGTAATGTGTATCATCTACCATGGAATAGGACTGTTTCAGAGCTCCGAAATCATCCCAGTTGATATCCATATCTTTCAGATCTGTGAAAGCATCCGGATAAGCTTTCAGGAATTTCTGATAGCTGTTGTCCTGCATAAGAACGATGTCAGGAAGAGTGCTGTAGTCACCTGCATTCGCTGCTGTGGTAAGCTTGGTCTGGCAGTCATCAGAAGAGGTCTCGATAATATCTACTGAGAATCCCTCATGGTCGGCTGCATACTGGTCAGCTGCGATCTGCATGGATTTAATATTGAAGTTCTGGTCCCATGCCCATACAGTTAAGGTGTTGTCGCTCTCTTCTGCAGATACAACTGTTGCGCCAGCTGCCATGGAAGCTACCATTGCACCTGTGAGTAATACGGTAAGTACTTTTTTCTTCATAGAAATATCCTCCCTTAATAAATTGTTTCTTCGTATTTCTTATGAATGCATTATAACATCCGTATGCCCTTTGATGTATGCAATACCGCTCATATAATGTGCATTTTCGACCATTATGTGTGTTTTTAACTTTTTTACTGTTCGTTCATTTTTCTATATATTTTCGTCATCTTAACGAATTCCGTCGTTTATTTTCACCAGATAAAACATAAAAAAATGTATTTTCTGTACTTTTTCACAAAATTTATGTGTCCATTTTGTGAATATGTTACATTCTTTTCTTTTTAAATTATGCAAAAAAGACTTTCCGCGGATACTTGGTTTTGATGGTATGGAGCATCTCCTGGGTAAGATCCAAAAGGAGTTTGATCTTGCGTCCGTCCTCCTTTATAATCATGGTGTAATAAGGCGTATCCTCTTCATAGGAGGTGTAATCATATTTCTTCAGATGCTCGGTTCCGCCGTTCTTTTTGTACTTTGCCACTGCCTGATGCCAGTGTGGGGCGATCACCTCAAGCTCTCTTAAATCCAGCTCATGGGCAGTCTTTCTATACTTGTTTCCGTAGATCACGTCAATGGTAAGGGTATCGTTTTCCAGGGTGTACTCATAATCCCTCTGGCAGAAGGTTCCGTAAATAAAATACAGACCTGCCAGACAAAAGCCGGCCAGCATAAATGCCTGGGAGATGGTAATTCCCATCAGTACAAATACCACTGCAAAGAATACCATTGTCTTTTTTAAAACTCCGGAGAGCTTCTTTTTCTTTCTTGTCACCTGTTCTACTATTTTGTAATCGTACATTCTACCATCCCTTCTCTGAATGAATATCAAATTTCAGCAGCTGCTGTTCATAATTTTCCGGACGCTTCCGCCACTCTGCCGGGGACATTCCCATAAGCTGGCGGAAATTCCGGTTAAATGTGGAATTGGTTGTAAAGCCACATTTGTAGGCAATATCTGCGATAGACTCATCCGTCTTTTTCAGGATCTCACAGGCAGTCTGAATCCTTATTTTGTTAATATATTCCAGAGGGCTCATGTGCATATAGGAGGTAAACACCCTGCGAAAATGAGTCTCACTGATATGACAGGCTTTTGCCAGATCACCAATTCGGATATCCTCCATATAATACTGAGATATGTAGTCGATGGAACAGGCGATCATGTTGGTAATCTTTCCTTTTTCCTCAATATTCTCTTCCTGGGAAGAACGGTTCAGCCTTGCCACCTCTGCCAGTAGCGCCAGAAGGATTCCCTTGGCTTCTTCCAGGTAAAATTCCTCACCACCACGCATAATATCCAGGATCTTAAGAATCTTATCAGAAAGGCTTTTGTATTCACACTCTTTTAGGCAGAAGGCTTTGGAATAGATACGCTGGACCATCTTCTCTGCGCGCAGAGGAGTTCCCGCCGCATTCGCCAGAAAGCCTTCCACATCAATAAACAAATACTCCCATTTGCTGATATTTCCGATATCGCTGGTAGTGGTGTGGGGAAAATTGGGCGGGATGATTGTAAACTCCCGGCCTGCGAAACGCACAGTCTCCTCGCCCAGTACCAGTTCTCCTGCTCCGCTGTAGCAGTAGCCGATTTCCAGGTAATTGTGGAAATGAAGGAAGTCCACATCCCTTCCGTAATTCTGTTCCCACTTTTCACCAAGAAGGGCAAGAATGGGGCTGCCATCCTGCATCTGGTAATAGCGGAATTCCATTTTCATTTTTCGTTTCTTCGCCATATGGTCTCCTTTGAAGTTCGTCTTGCTTTACTATATCATAATTCATGTTTCCATTCATACTTTTCTTGTAAAAAATACATTTTTCTGCTATGCTCTTTTTATATTTTACACGCTAAAGGAGATTTCGCCATGTCCGAAGCACAGATTTTACTATACAATTTCAAAGATGAAAACCGCCTGCGCCAGATCCGCAGATATTTGAACAGACAGAAGATTTCCCTGCGGATGGTGCAGCCGTCAGAGTACCTGGAGAGCCTTGGATTTTTGTTTGAGATTCCGGGATTTGCGAAGAATTCGGTGTTTAACCTGGGACAGAATTTCCAGGAGGAAATGATGGTTCTGAACGGCTTTTCCAGCCAGCAGCTGGATGAATTTCTGGCCTTCTTTAAAGAAAACAGCCTCCCGCCCGTAGCGTTAAAGGCTGTGCTTACCCCGGTAACCATGCACTGGGATTCTATGAAGCTCCATGAGGAACTGATGAGGGAACATGCAGCCACACATGCTCGTTGATAACGCCAGAATACAAATCCAGGACAGAATCCCCAAGACGTGAAAAAGCCCTGCACGCGGCAGGGCTCTTTCTTTACCATTTAATCTTATTTTAGACTGTCTGATTAGTACAGTTTAGCCATCTCTTCGATGTTGTCTGGGTTGAACTGAAGAGGAGCACCAAGAACAACTTCTGTGCCGCCGTCATCAGCTTCTGTGATTGTGTAGTCCCCAAGGTCACCAGCTGTGAAGGTCTCATCAAGAGCACCTGTGATATCCTCGTTGACCAGAGCGATTGTTGTCAGAGCGGAAAGTTTTCCAAGGCCCTGCATATCCCACAGATAGAAGTATGGGCAGGAATGCTCATCATCAGCACCTGTGTACTCAAGCATCTCAGATGGAAGTCCAAGACCTGTTAATTTGCAAGCAGATCCGTTGTCCTGAAGGTATTTAGCAGCTGCTGCGATACCAACTGTTGTAGGTGCGCAGATAACTTTCAGATCTGGATATTTCTCAAGAAGAGCTGCTGTCTGGTCTGTAGATTTCTGTGGCTCGTCATCGCCGTATGCAACTTCTACAAGCTCAAGGTTTGCATAAGTGTCATCGCTTTCCATGATGTTCTTCATAGCATCAATCCATGCATTCTGGTTAGCTGCCTGAGATGTAGCAGAAAGGATTGCGAACTGTCCTTCTCCGCCAGCGATATCAAGAACTGCATCCAGAAGAGCCTGTCCTACAGCAACGGTACCAGCCTGGTTGATGAAGATCTGACGGCTGTCTGGGTTTGTAGCAGAGTCGAAGCAGGAGATCTTGATTCCTTCATCCATAGCTTCCTGTAATTTTGCCTGAAGTGCGTTAACATCGTTTGCAGAGATGCAGATTGCATCGTAGTCCTGAGAGATCAGGTTGTCAAGAACTTTGATCTGAGCATCTGCTGTAGCTGCCTCTGGGTAAACAGTATCAACTGTAGCACCCTCTGCCTCAGCTGTCTCTACGAAAGAAGCTGCTGCGATTTCGAAGAATGCGTTACCAGCGGATTTACCAACCAGTGCGATTTTCTTTCCGTCAGCTGAACCAGCCATAGCCGGAACTGCGGATCCAAGGATCATTGCTCCACAAAGAAGTGCGCTTACGATTTTTTTGTTCATGTTTTTTTCCTCCCATGGAATAATATAGTTTTTGTATTTGTAACTGCCCCACCTTCTGCGAAGCAGTTTACAAGCTTTATAAGGTTATATATGAGTTCGTTAAGGATTTTTTATTTTGCTGTTTTTGCTTTTTTCTGAATCTCTTTGATGATGTTCGGAAGTGCAACTGCGCCGATCAGAAGCACACCGATGATCAGCAGGATAACCTGCGGATGAATGTTTCTCTGTCCAAGACCAACACGAAGGCAAACGATGATAAATGCTGAGATCAGACCGCCGGCGATATTACCTTTACCACCTGTGGAGGAGATTCCTCCGAATACTGCCATTGCGATGGCATCCATCTCGAATCCATTACCAGTTGTGGTGTTTGCTCCAAATGAGGAAGAGATCAGGAACAGTGCACACAGACCGGAAATCGTTCCCATCAGGGTGTAGATAATGAAACGGATCTTCTGTACATGGATTCCTGAGTAGTAAGCTGCAAGGCGGTTGGTACCGATTGCATATACTCTGCGTCCGAAAGTACATTTGCCAAGGATGACTGCTGCAATGATTCCAAGGATCAGAACCAGGAAAAGGATGTAAGGAATACGTCCTACTTTTCCGCCAAGTGCAGAGAAGCCTTCTGTATTAGTTACGGAAATACTTCCGCCGTTTCCAAGAACGATTTCTGCGATACCTCTGTAGATGATCTGTGTTGCAAGTGTTACGATCATCGGAGGCAGTTCCTCAAACTGTGTAAGAACGAATGCGTTTACTGCACCGCATGCAGTTCCAACAAGAAGAGCCGCAAGGATTACTACGATAAATGGTGCACCTGTATTGGATACGATACAAGCCATTGTTGCGGAGAGACACACGATAGATCCAACGGAAATATCAATCTCGCCAAGTACCAGAATGTATGCCATCGGCAGCATCAAGAAGATTTCTGCCAGATAAACAGGCATCTGACGGAGCAAGCTCTTCAAATTATAGAACTCTGAAAAGTTTGCACAGAAAATATTTACTGCAATAAACAGGAGTACCAGAATGCCTTCCCAGCTGAAGATCATCTGTTTTACGGGGCTTTTCGGCACGTTGTTAATACTTCTTCCAGATTTTCCAGCCATGATTACATCTCCCTTCCCTTTAATGCGTTTTTGTCAGCTGTACGCTGTAAAACAATGTTTACAACAACTACGACAAGAATGATAACACCCTTGATCGTGTTCAGCCACAGCTGATCGAAGAATGGGATCAGCGGAAGTGCTTTTGCGATTGTTGCAAGGATTAAAGAACCAAGTAATGCACCAAGTACAGTACCGCGTCCACCGCTCATGCTTACACCACCGATAACGCAGGCTGCGATAACATCCATCTCACCGCCGTACTGCATGTCAGGCATTGCGGAAGCGTAAATAGAAACCTGAAGGGCTCCGCCAAGACCAGCAAGAAGACCCATGATGGTGTAAACAAGAAGCTTAATGTTCTTTACATTGATACCTGAAACCTCAGCTGCACTTGGGTTGCTTCCTACTGCGTAGATTCTTCTTCCAAGTGTTGTCCACTTCATGAATACGAAGAATACTGCATAGCAGAAGATGATCACCCAGATTACAAGGCTCATTCCCAGGAATTTTGTTGTTGCAAAATCTTTAAATTTACCAAGGGCTGCTGCACTTGCCCACTCACCGTTGTGGGAAACAAGATATCCCATTGCACGGTAGATGTACATGAAGCCCATTGTTGCGATGATCGGAGGAACGTCAGCTCTGGAGATTACAAGACCTACCAGGAAGCCGCATGCGATTCCGATTGCCAGTGCAATCACAAATGCCAGGAAAGTACTGGAAATGTGGTCATATTTCAGAAGCATACCAATTGACATACCGGTCAGTGCCAGTGTAGACATGATGGAAATATCGATTCCGCCTACCAGCATAACGCACAGCATACCAAGTGACATTACCATTGTTACGGCGTTGTTTTTCAGCATATCCGTCAGAGACTTAAATGTAAGGAATGACGGGCTGATGATTGTAATTACTACGAAAAGCAGAACCAGGATCACTGCAAGCAGTGCTTCACGGGAACCTGTCAGCTTTTTCATGAAAGATTTCTTTTCCATTATTTAGCTGCCCCCTTTCCTGATGTACCTTTCTCCATAGCCAGCTCAAGGATCATCTCCTGAGTTGCTTCTCCGCGGTCAAGCTCACCAGTCTTGCGTCCGTTGCACATTACAACGATTCGGTCGGCCATTCCAAGGATCTCAGGCATTTCAGAAGAAATCAGGATAATTGCATATCCCTTCTTCGCCAGATCACCCATGATTGCATAAATTTCAGCTTTGGCACCAACGTCAACACCCTTGGTAGGCTCATCCATGATGACAACCTTCATTTCCTGGCTAAGAGCCTTGGCAACTACAACCTTCTGCTGGTTACCACCAGACAGAGAACTTGCAGGCTGGAAAATATCCACTGCCTTGGTATCAACTTCTTCCAGAAGCTTCTTGGCAAGATCTCTTTCTGTCTTCTCGTCATTGAAGCCTTTCTTTGCATATTTGCTGATGGTCGGAAGGGTTACATTTCTTCCAAGTCCCCAGCTCATGATCAGACCTTCCTTCTGACGATCCTCAGGAAGAAGGATGATTCCTTTCTCCATTGCCTCAGATGGCTGTTTGATATGTACTTCCTTGCCTTCCAGATAAACCTTTCCTTCATCTGGTCTGGTGATTCCACAGACGCTTTCCACAACCTCTGTACGACCTGCGCCAACAAGACCTGTAAGGCCAACGATCTCGCCGGCATGTACATTGAAGGAAACATCTTTGAAATATCCAGTACGGGATAAATGCTCGATACGAAGCATCTCATCACCGATCTTAACTTCCGGTTTCGGGAACAGATCCTTGATCTCACGGCCAACCATGGCTTTGATCAGGTCTGCATTGGTGATTCCATCTACATCATAGGTACCGATGTACTGGGAGTCACGGAATACGGTAACTCGGCTTGCCAGACGGTACATATCCTCAAAACGATGGGAAATGAAGATAATGGAAACTCCTTTTTCTCTTAACTGATCTACGATTCTGTAGAGTTCCTCGGATTCTCTCTTTGTAAGAGATGCGGTAGGCTCATCCAGGATGACGATCTTTGCATTTGTGGATAATGCCTTGGCGATCTCGACCATCTGCTGCTGGGCAACACTTAAGGTTCCCATCTCAGCTGTAGAATCGAAGTCTGCATTCAGCTGTTTCAGAAGCTTGTTGGCTTCCTCATTCATTGCTTTCCACTGGATCATGTGATTCTTCTTGATCTCATGTCCCATAAAAATATTCTCGGCCACGGTTAAGTGTGGATAGGATGTTGGGTGCTGGTAAACAGCTGCGATTCCTGCTTCCTGTGCATCCTTAGGTCCTTTGAAATCCACTTTCTGGCCAAACAGGTACATTTCGCCCTCTTCTGCTTTATGTACACCGGTAATTACTTTAATGAAGGTAGATTTACCTGCACCGTTTTCGCCCATCAGTGCGTGAACTTCGCCAGGCTTTAACTGGAACTGTACGTTGTTCAGTGCTTTAACGCCGGGGAAAATTTTCGTAATGCCTTTTAATTCAAGAACATATTCAGACACGGCTTTTTCTCCTCCCTTTCTTGATCTGGTTCTATTCTATCATTAGGCAATTTGTTTGGAAATGGGAAAATATTTTGAAACAGGGTAAAATATTTTCCACTTAATGGGTAAAATTTTCCACTGACAAATGAATTTTCCACAAAACCAGGCGGTTTGCGTCTCGTATTTTAGATATAATTGTGATATGATAGATACATGCATTTTCACCCTTTAAAGGAGTTTTATCATGAAATTACTAATCGTAGATGACGAAGAGCTGACCCGTGTGGGTGTGATTTCTTCTATAAACTGGCAGTCTATCGGAATCGATGAAGTACTTCAGGCGGATGACGGCATGAACGGCCTGGAAATGGCACGCATGCATAAGCCGGATATTATCCTGTGCGATGTGCGCATGCCCCGACTTGACGGGATCCAGATGTTAGAGCAGCTGGAAACCATTCTTCCCGATGTGGTTCCTGTTTTTATGAGCGGATACTCAGATAAAGAATATTTGAAGGCTGCCATTAAGTTAAAGGCAGTCAACTATATTGAGAAGCCTCTGGATCCTCTGGAAATCCAGGATGCTGTGATCGAGGCCAGGGATCTTTGCCTGGAAAGAAAGCGGACCAGACACAACGAATCCATCCATTCCATGGAAAATGCCTCCCGCCTGGCCCTTTTGCTTACCCAGCCTTACGCTCACGCAAAAGAAAACATTGACCAGCTGCTGGCAGAGCTTTCCCTTTCCATAAGCCCATCTACCAGCTTTACTGCCATTGTTCTGAAAACAGAAACGGAAGAAGAACTTCCTATTAATGAAGCTGGTGCCATGTACATGTCTGTGCGGGAATTTCTGAAAACTTTCCATATAGATTGTATTTTTGCGGAAAAGCGCGTGCAGTATATGGTTTATTTCCTGTTTGGCCCGGCTCCCGGTCCTGCCGCCAGGAAAAGCATTGAGGAGTTCTTCTGCAAGCTTTATTCCCGCTATTCCCGCTTCTGCATTGCGGCAGGGGGCACCCTGACTGGCATTTCCAAAGCCTATCAGTCCTATACCTCCGCGGTCATCCTGCTGCAGAACAGCTTCTTTTTCCCGGCCGGAACCTTCCTGTCTCCATTCCATGAAGCACCGTCTGCCTGGAACAAGCCGGAGCTTCCTGCCCATCCGGAGCATGAGCTTCTTACCCTCCTCACAGCCAAGGACCAGGAAGGGACTACTCTTTTTCTGGATAAGCTTATGGAATACTTTGGACGCAACCAGAATATTCTTCCCAATCAGGCAAAGGATCTGTATTACAAGCTTTTCCGTTCCCTGGAGGAAGCGGCGCGGCAGCTGAAGCTGACCCTTTCTGACAAACAGGAAAACCTGATTGATGCCCTTGAGAAAATTTTCTCATTTGGCGAACTCCATCAGAAGCTGGTCCGCAAAACAGAGGCCTTTTTCCAGGCAGTGGACAATACAGCGGAAGAAAACTCCACAATTTTCATGATCAAAGATTACATTAGCCAGAAGTACATGAACGAGACCTTGTCTGTGAAGGATATCAGCGACCATGTATTTTTGTCCACTTCCTATGTGTGTACCTTCTTTAAAAATGAGACTGGACAGACTTTGAATCAGTATCTTACGGAGTTCCGCATGGAAAAAGCCAAGCAGCTGCTTTCCGACCCCAGATATAAGATTGCAGACATCTCTTCTCAGGTAGGCTACAGCGATGGCAATTACTTCGGAAAGAGCTTCAAGAAGTATACCGGATTTTCCCCCTCTGAGTACAGAGAGAAAATGGGATGACAGAAAGGGGGGATGAACTTTGCGGACAATCAAGCAATGGTACCAGGATTTGAACCTACAGTCCAAGTTCACCCTGGTACTTCTTGTGATCGTGGCAATTCCTGCAATTGCCATTATTTTCTTTTTCTATGGAAATGCCTATGACATGGTGGTCTCCTATACCATCCGCCAGGAACAGGACCGCTCTGCACAGACGGCGCCGCTGATCGAGGAATCTCTCCAGAAGATCCTGGATGTGAGCACGGAGATCTCTTCTCTGGATTTTTACCAGACTCTTTTCAAAAATGCCATAACCGATTCCTTTTCGGATCTGGCGGAGTCTGAGGACGCAGCGGATTTTTCAGACCTGATCAGGCAGCTGACCCAGGACACACCTGTGACCAATGTAAAAATTTATATGGAGGTTCCAAAGGAAGCCTCAGCTGATGTGGATGCGTTTTTGAATTCTGATCATCTGAAGGATACCTTCCTTTCCCTGGAACAGGCCAAGGGAACCTACTGGTACGGAATTTTCAGAGGAACCCGGGCAGCCCAGCTGTTCTGCCCTTCCTTTTATCTTGGTGCACAGGAAAAGAAAGCATACGGAGACCAGGCCTACATTACCCATGCTTCCGTGATCTATGACAGCGGAACCTATGATGCTTACATAGCGGTTTACTACTCCGGCTATGATTTCAACCAGATTTTGTCGGAAAATCTCACTCTTGACGGCAGCGTTTCCTATATTATGAATGAGCGAAACAACCTGGTATCTGCTTCCAGCGATTCCCTTGCCGGAATATACTGGCTGGATTACGACAAGATCATGGAATCCTATATGTCTTCCAACAGCTATGTGGAGCAGGAAATCCTTGGAAAGACAGTTTATGTTGGATTTTACCGGATCCGGCAGCCCGGATGGTTTATGGTGACGGTCCTTCCTTCCCAGCCGCTGATCACGCAGAGCAATATTCTGGTGCTTCAGTTCCTGGCTATTTATATTGCAGTGCTGGCCCTGGCCTTTTTCCTGGCAAGCACCCTGTCCAAATCTATTACCGGACGAATTTCTTCTGTCATCAGCCAGATGCGTACGGTACGGCACGGGCCGCCAGTTCCCATGGACAGCCCGGATGCCCACGATGAGATTGGTGATCTGATCGACACCTACAACTATATGACCCGCAAGATGAACCAGCTGATGGAAAAGCAGGCACAGGCTGCGGAGGATCTTCGCATTGCGGAGTTTAATTCCCTGCAGGCACAGATCAATCCCCATTTTCTTTACAACACCATGGATATGATCAACTGGATGGCGCATCAGGGACGTACTTCCGAGGTGTGCAACGCGGTGCAGAGCCTTTCCCGTTTTTATAAGCTGACCTTAAGCCGCAAGAAGGGAATCAGCACCATTGCCAAAGAAGAAGAACATGTTTCCATCTATGTGCATCTGCAGAACATGCGTTATCACGACAGCATTTCCTTTATTTCGGATATTCCGGATGAGCTGATGGAGTACCAGATTCCCAAGCTTACCCTGCAGCCGGTTGTGGAAAACGCAGTGCTTCACGGTATTCTGGAGACGCCAACCAAGTCCGGTACCATTGTTCTTACCGGATGGATGGAGGATAAGGATGTGGTGCTTCTCATTTCTGACGATGGTGTGGGAATTGCACCGGATAAGCTGCCTGTGATTCTTTCCGGTGAGGGAACCAGCGTTTCCGGAGGAACCAATATTGCCATCTACAATACGCACAGACGGCTTCAGGTTCTCTATGGAGACCAGTACGGACTTTCCTATTCCAGCAAGCTTGGATCTGGAACAGAAGTGCAGATTCGTTTTCCTGCAAAGAAGGATGGGATTTCAGAGGAACAAATAAATACAGAGACGAAATGATAACTGCCCTGGGAGAAAGCTTCCAGGGCAATTTTTTCAGGACAGCAAAAGAGAGAGTCCGCAGGCTCTCCCTTTCGCTGAATATGAATATGTGTACAAAACCATATGATGGTCTTATTATTACCGCAATTATCTTGTTACGATATCAACCGGAATGTTGAAGATCTTGGCAACTTTCAGAAGAGTATCGATATGTCTTCCTGTTGCAGCAGCCATATGATGTGTCGGGCCTGCTTCGCTCCAACGGTTTACGAACTCTCTTGCGCCGCATGTGAAACGTGTTCTCATGTTGGTATCACCGAAGGAAAGGATCGGTCCTTCCTCGTTGATGCCCTCAGCAACAACGAATTTGAAATGTCCGTCAGCATCCTGTGTAATTGCAAGATAGGTAACCGGGCCTGTGTATGGATAGAACTGTGTCAGATATCCGCCGCCTGTTTTGCCGTGGAATACTGGTACGATCTTCATGGTAGGCTTCTTGTCGGAGATGTCAGCATCACCGCTTCCGGAATGACCGATAATGCAGATGTCATCGTTGAAGTCAATGGAGTACATCTCGGAAAGCTGGCCGGTACCGGAAATTGTTTTCAGAATACTCATTGCCATAGCAACCTTCATGTCGCCCTCAACAGCACATGCAGTACCCTGTTTGATCAGCATGGAGAATGCCGGGATCAGCATACTGTCAAGAACACCAGCCTTGCCCTGTGCAAATCCGTCGTAATGGGAAGCGATCATTCCAAGATGCTCGTCTTTTACCCATTTCTCAAATGCTA
>ERZ779874.1987-NODE-1987-length-18052-cov-13.258710_pt1 | contig 18052 bp, 15 predicted proteins | sample MGYA00511031_ERZ779874 | MGnify/ENA primary metagenome ERZ779874 (study PRJEB29588, sample SAMEA2156850) | human gut metagenome | biome: human gut; feature: human-associated habitat; material: faeces | place: Denmark | collected 2008/2010 ...
GCTTACCGGCACCCGCACCGACGCACTGGCCGCCACGGAACCATCGGCCCGCACGCGCAGGTTGATGTTGCGCACCCGCCGCCGCGTCAGTGTGTAGGCAATGCCCCCCGCCGTGCGTTGCTGCACCTTTTGTGCCGCCAAACTGCCGCCCCCTTTTTTATAAAGAATATATGCCATATTGTACACGCATTTGCGGGAAAGTGCAAGCAAAAAGGCGGACACGCCGCCCGCCTGAAATTTTTTCGCATTTGTCTTAACTTTTCGCCGCCGTGCCCCTATATAGAGAGTGAACCTACTGATAAGCTGCAAACAGAAAGGACGTATTTGCTATGAAATCTACTCATCAGACGTTACTTGCACTCTCCGTTTTCTGCGTGCTGGCGGCCAGTCTGGCAGGCTGTGGCGTCCAGATCACCGGCGTAGCGCTGGACCTGCCGGACAGCCTGGAAAAAGGCGCGGTCATCACCGCCGAACCCGAATACATTTTTGACGGTGCAACGCCCGAGAGCGCCGCCCTTGCCAAAAAGCTGGACGCACTGGGCATAGGCTATGTGTCCAGCGATCCCACCGTCGTAATGGTAGACGACTTCGGCAACCTTGCCGCGCTCAAGGCGGGCACGGCCGAGGTAGCGCTGTCCAGCCAGGACGGCACCCTCACTGCCAGCAAGACGATTGAGGTCGTTGTCACGCCGACGGACATTACCACCACGGACACGCTGACCCTGACCACTGGTGAAGCCGCCGCGCTGGAAACCGCCGTGGCCCCGGAGGACGCGACCCATGTTGCCATTACTTACACTTCTTCCGACGATGCCATTGCCACGGTCAGCGACGCGGGCGAGGTCACAGCCGTGGCGGCCGGGCGAAGCGGATATCACCGCCGCTGTGGACGGCACGGAGCTTGCGGCTGTCTGCCAGGTCACGGTTCTGCCTGCGATTGAAAGCGTCGAATTGAACGACACCGCGCTGACCCTGCAGCCCGAGGAAACGGCACAGCTTACCTATACCGTAGCCCCCGAAGAAGCCCTTGCCGACAATGTTACTTATACCAGCAGTGACGAAGCCGTTGCCACGGTGGACGCAGAGGGCAATGTCACCGCTGTTGCTGACGGCACTGCCACTATCACAGTTGCTGTCAACGGCGTGACGGCTGAATGTGAAGTCACGGTCGCCACCAAGGCCGCCAGCACAGTGGGCAACAGCAATAGCGGTTCTTCTACCACTTCCAGCGGTCAGGCACAAAATTCTAGTGCCGCGGCTTCTTCCAGTTTTGAATATGGTGCAATTCCGTTTAGCCTTGCAAGTAATGGAAACTGGTGGGGAATCGACCAAAGCGACTCCGCTTACTGGGCTGTATTAAATAACATCAACGCTATGCGTGCGGCTGGTGGACTTTCTGCTCTTTCGCCCAGTAGCAGTCTTGATGCTATTGCAGATAGCCGTTGCGATTATCAGCTTGTAAACGATACCCTATCACATGATGGAGCACAAACCCCCGAAATTCTTGCACAAAGTCAGAAGAGTGCATCGGAAGTTTGCACCGGATGGCAAAATAGCCCCAGCCACTACGCTGTTATTATGAATCCGAATTTTACCCAAATTGGTATCTGCTGTTATTTTGAGATTGGCGGTAAGACCATTTGGTGTTGCACGTTTGGGTAAGAGGAATATCTTGATTTTAAATCTAGTATAACTATACCACAAGTAATTTCAAAAATTCACTATATAGCATCATATTTTTAGCAGAGCAAAAATAAAAAGCACCAAAATCTAACAAAACGCTAAATTCTGGTGCTTTTTGGTGACCCGTACGTCCATCTCCCGCGCCCTAAAAACAGCCCGCAGGGCTGTTTTTGCCCCGCGGGACGCTGACGCGGGGCGCGGGCTGTTCGATTCCCGTACTCCTCTACTCCTTACAATGTATAATAAAAAGAAAAAAGCTCAACCTCTTGCGAAGTTGAGCTTTTTGGTGACCCGTACGGGAATCGAACCCATGTTACAGCCGTGAAAGGGCCGTGTCTTAACCGCTTGACCAACGGGCCTTATAAATACAGAGCTTCGCTAAAACCTCCGACATTCATCATCCACTATTGCGGACGACCGTCCCCCTTATCTTAGCGAAACTCTGTAACGTGGTAGCGGTAACTGGATTTGAACCGGTGACACTTCGGGTATGAACCGAATGCTCTAGCCAACTGAGCTATACCGCCATGTGGTGTGCATCTCAAACGGTGCTCCATTAGTATACGGGTTTCGGCACCATTTGTCAAGCATTTTTTTGAATTTTTTCAAAAAGTTTTTTTCCCTTTTCTGCGCCGGCAGTGCTGCGGCACAAATAGCGCAGCCATGGGCTTTGCGGGCATCAGCTGGCAGCCATTCCCGGTGTTGTCCCGATTTTTGTTCCTGCATTATATAACAATAGCGCAATAAAGTGCAGTACAAAATTCTTCATTTTTTCAGGTTTCACCCGGTTTGTTCTTTTTATTTTAAGCTACGAAACTTTTTGCGGATTTTTCGCATTTAATATATTGACATAGTAATACCCCAGTGTTAAAATAAGTTAAAAATCGGCGTTCGTTAAAAGTGTGTCGAAGATGAACCATCCGTAACTTTAAGGAGAACACTCGCTATGAAATATTCTTGGCAGCGCCAGATTATTCTGGAAACCATTCAAGAGCATAAAGAGCATCTTTCTGCGCAGCAGATTTACGGTTATGCCCGTGAGCGCTGCCCTCATATCAGCCTGGGCACGGTGTACCGCAACCTGAACACCCTGGCTGATAACGATATGATCGGCCGCGTTGGCATGATCAGTGGTGCCGAATGCTTTGACTGGGACCCCAACTCCCATGAGCATTTTTACTGCCGCAAGTGCCATAAGATCATTAACCTTGATCTGCCGGAAGGCGAGCTGAACGCCCTGATCAAAAATGTTCCCGGCCTGCGTATTGAAGGCCACTGCCTGACCGTGACCGGCGTTTGCGCCGAATGTGCCAGCAAAGAATAACTTTGCCGGGACAAAGCGCCACTGTCCTACCCTTGCAGGATCAATCCTCCCAACTTGTCATCATCTTTTCCTCTCCGCTCTTCCCCGTTTTTGTGGGGAAGAGCTTTTTTGTACCCTTTGGCACTTTTCTGCATCCTTTTTCAACTGCGATATGCGGGCTTTATGCGGCAAATATTCAATTCTATGAATAAAAATGCAAATAATCCGTTTTGTTTTTTCCCTTTACGCCGCAAAATGCAAGCTCTAGAACAAAGTTATCTCTATAAGTTGAAATTTCCTTGTGCAATATGCCGTGTTGCAATTTGTTGCAGGGCGTGTATAATAAGAAGCATCAAATGAATAAATATTCAGCCGCTTCGGCGGATAGAATTTTGAAAGAGGGCAGTTCTTATGAAAAAGAAAAAGGAAGATATTAAAAAGGTTGTTCTGGCTTACTCCGGCGGTCTGGATACCTCCATCATCATTCCCTGGCTGAAAGAGAACTACAACAACTGCGAAGTTGTTGCTGTTTCCGGCGACGTTGGCCAGGGTACTGAGCTGGACGGCCTGGAAGAAAAGGCCCTCAAGACCGGCGCTTCCAAGCTGTACGTTCTGGACCTGAAGAAAGATTACGTTGAGAACTACATCTGGCCCTGCCTGAAAGCCGATGCCAAGTACGAAGAGTACCTGCTGGGCACCTCTCATGCTCGTCCGTGCATCGCAAAGGCACTGGCTGAGATTGCCAAGAAAGAGAATGCCGATGCCATCTGCCATGGCTGCACCGGCAAGGGCAACGACCAGGTTCGTTTTGAGCTGGCCCTAAAAGCACTGGCCCCCGAAATGGCCATCATCGCCCCGTGGCGTGAGTGGGACATCAAGAGCCGTGACGAAGAGATCGATTACGCCGAGGCACACAACATTCCCCTGCGTATCAACCGTGAGACCAACTACTCCAAGGACAAGAACCTGTGGCATCTGAGCCACGAGGGTCTGGACCTCGAAAAGCCTTCTCTGGAGCCGCAGTACAACAAGCCCGGCTTCCTGGAGCTGGGTGTTTCCCCGGAGCAGGCACCGGATACCCCGTCCTATGTTACCATCCACTTTGAGAAGGGCATTCCCACCGCTGTGGACGGCAAGGAGATGGACGGTGTTGCCCTGATTGAGTACCTGAACAAGATCGGCGGCGAGAATGGCATTGGCCAGCTGGATATCGTTGAGAACCGTCTTGTCGGCATGAAGAGCCGCGGCGTGTACGAAACCCCCGCCGGCACCATCCTGTACAAGGCTCACAACGTTCTGGAAACCATCACCATCGACAAGGATGCTTTCCACTTCAAGGAGTCCGTTGCTCAGAAGATGGGCGAGCTGGTTTACGATGGCAAGTGGTTCACCCCGCTGCGTGAAGCCCTGAGCGCATTCACTGACGACCTGCAGAAGACCGTTACCGGTGATGTGAAACTGAAGCTGTACAAGGGCAACCTGATCAACGCTGGTGTTACCAGCCCGTTCACCCTGTACGATGAGCAGACTGCTTCCTTCGGCGAGGATGAGGATTACGATCAGTTTGATGCAAACGGCTTTATCAACCTGTTTGGCCTGCCCATTGCTGAGCGCGCCAAGCTGGCAAAGAACTGGCCGGAAGTAAAGTAATCGCATTTTTCCATTAACAAAACTGCCGCCAGGGAGGCATTGACCCCCTTGGCGGCTTTGGCGTTCCAGTATATACTATAAAAAGAAAAAAGAATAATGATGGTGGACCGCCGTGCCTGCGGCACAGCTCAAAAAAGCCAAGGTCGCAGCAAACATCAGACTGAGCCCCCATTAAAAGGCTGTATCTATTTTATTTGCGCACGCGGCGCGCACACCAACATGTTTCATTATTCTTTATTCTCTATTCATTACAATAACACCGGAGGTTTTCTTATGCCCCAACTTTGGCAGGGACGTTCCAGCAAAGCGGTGGACAGCCGCGTGAACGACTTTAACTCTTCCATCCGCTTTGATGCGCGGATGATCGAACAGGATATCCACGGCAGCATGGTACACTCTGCTATGCTGGGCAAGCAGGGCATCATCTCCCAGCAGGATGTGGACGATATCCACAAGGGCCTGCAATCCATTTTGAATGATCTGCACAGCGGCGCGTTGGAGATCGACCCCAATGCCGAGGATGTGCACACCTTTGTGGAGCAGACTCTGACCGCCCGCGTGGGCGATGCTGGCAAGCGGCTGCACACCGGCCGCAGCCGCAACGACCAGGTTGCGCTGGATATCCGCCTGAACCTGCGGGAAGCATCGCTCCACTTGCAGGGACAGATCAAGGAATTGATCCTGACCATCTGCGACCAGGCAGAAAAATCTTCTTCCTATGTTATGCCCGGTTACACCCATCTGCAGCGTGCCCAGCCGGTCACCTTTGGCCACCAGCTGATGGCTTACGCCTGGATGCTGCTGCGCGACCTGGGCCGCATGCAGGACGCCACCGCCCGCATGGACGCTGAGTGCCCGTTGGGTTCCGGCGCTCTGGCTGGCACCACCTACCCGCTGGACCGTTTTTATACGGCACAGGAGCTGGGCTTTGCTGCTCCCTGCGGCAATTCGATCGATGGCGTATCTGACCGCGATTTCTGCATTGAGCTGACCAGCGCCATGGCCACCTGCATGATGCATCTGTCCCGCCTGTCGGAAGAAATCATCCTGTGGTGCAGCTGGGAGTTCAAGTTCATTGAGCTGGACGACGCTTTCACCACCGGTTCTTCCATTATGCCGCAGAAGAAAAACCCGGACGTGACCGAGCTGATCCGCGGCAAGACCGGCCGCGTTTACGGCGACCTGAACACCCTGCTGGTTATGATGAAGGGCATCCCCCTCGCCTACGACAAGGACATGCAGGAGGACAAGGAAGCCGTATTTGACGCGGTGGACACTTTGGAGCTGTGCTTAAAAACCATCACCCCGATGCTGGCCACCATGACGCCGCTGCCCGCCAACATGCGCCGCGCCGCCGCCAAGGGCTTTATCAACGCAACGGACTGCGCCGACTACCTGACCAAGAAAGGCATGCCGTTCCGCGATGCTTACAAATGCACCGGCACCATGGTGGGTGCCTGCATCCGGGCAGACAAAACGCTGGAAGAGCTGACGCTGGACGAGTTTAAGCAGTACAGTGATCTGTTTGAGGCTGACATCTATGACGCCATTGACCTGACGCACTGCTGCGAGGGCCGCACCAGTTACGGCGGCCCCACTCAGGCCAGCGTGCTGAAACAGATCGCGGATGTAAAAAGCAAAATCAACTGCTGAACGCTGTAATAGATAGGGGTTTGTTTGGGATGGCTAAGTATAAAATTTTTGTGGATGGTTCTTCCGGCACAACCGGCCTGCGCATTGCGGACCGCCTGGCCGCACGGGATGAATTTGAGATCCTGCACATTTCCGAAGCCGACCGCAAGGATGTAAACGCCCGCGCTGCCGTGATTAACCAGAGCGATCTGAGCTTTTTGTGCCTGCCGGATGCTGCAGCCAGGGAGGTTGTGCCCCTGCTGCGCCCCGATGTGCGTATTCTGGACACTTCTACCGCACACCGCACCGCGCCGGATTGGGTGTATGGCCTGCCGGAGCTGCATGGCAAACGGGATGCTCTGCGCACCGCCAACCGCGTGGCTGTTCCGGGCTGCTATGCCACCGGCTTTATCACGCTGGTGGCCCCGCTGGTGGAGCTTGGCCTGCTGGCTGCAGATTATCCGCTGACCTGCCACGGGCTTTCCGGTTATTCCGGCGCAGGCAAAAGCGGCATTGCCCAGTACCGCGACCCGGAGCGCGACATTGCCTTTGAAAGCCCGCGCCCCTACGGCTTAACGCTGGATCACAAGCACCTGCCGGAAATGCAGAAGATCTGCGGCCTTGCGGAGCCGCCGGTGTTCTGTCCCATTGTGGATGACTACTACTGCGGCATGGAAGTTACCGTTCCCCTGCGTCTGGACCTTGTGGGCCACAGCGCTGAGGAGCTGGCCATCGCTTTGCAGGAGTATTACGCAGGCGAAACCATGATTAAGGTGCACGCTTTGGGCACTGCCCCCAAGTTCCTGCCCGCCAATACGCTGGCCGGCAAGGACACCTTGGAAATTTACCCCACTGTTTCCCCCGACGGCAAGCGGATGCTGCTCATCAGCCTGCTGGACAACCTTGGCAAAGGCAGCTCCGGTGCCGCCGTGCAGTGCATGAACATCATGCTGGGGCTGGAGGAAACGAAAGGACTTGAACTTTAATTAAGAATTAGAAATGAGAAATTAGCAATTTTTACACCGCCAAGTGAATCCTTCAATTTCTCATTGCTCATTCCTAATTTCTAATTCTGATGTTATTTGTGGGAAAGAGGAAAAGTAACATGGCAAAGTATAAGGTCATTCCCGGCGGCGTTTGTGCCGCCAAGGGTTTTTCTGCTTCCGGCGTACATGCCGGGTTCCGGGCCAATCCCAACAAGCTGGATCTGGCCATCATCAAGGCGGATGTACGCTGTGCCGCTGCCGGTGTTTACACCACCAACAAGGTGTATGGCGCCCCCATCAAGGTTGACCGCGCCCACCTTGTGGACGGCCACGCACAGGCTGTTCTGGTGAACAGTGGCAACGCCAACACCTGCGCCGCCAACGGTGTGGATCTGGCCAATGAGTGCTGCGCCCTGGTGGCCCAGCAGCTGGGCATTGCAGCCGAGGATGTTCTGCCGGCTTCCACCGGCGTTATCGGTCAGCCCATGACGATTGACCCGTTCGCCCGCGGTATTCCCGCCGCAGCGGCCAGGCTGCAGGCCAGCGCCGAGGGCAGCAGCGAAGCTGCCAAGGCCATTATGACCACCGATACTTACGAGAAAGAATATGCCATTGAATTTGAGCTGGCCGGCAAAACCTGCCGCCTTGGCGCGATCGGCAAGGGCAGCGGCATGATTGCCCCCAACATGGCCACCATGCTGGCGTTCTACACCACCGATGCTGCCGTCAGCCCGGAGCTGCTGCAAAAGGCACTGCGCGCCGTTGTGCCCACTACCTACAACCAGATGAGCGTTGACCTGGATACCTCCACCAACGATACCCTGCTGCTGCTGGCTTCCGGCCTGGCGGGCAACGAGCCTGTTGTGACCGAAGGCCCGGAGTATGACAAATTCCTGGCTGCCCTGGGCGCTGTGGCGGAGCATATGTGCGCCCTGCATGCTTCTGACGGCGAGGGTGCCACCCACCTGATCACCTGCGAAGTGACCCACGCCCCCACCCACGAGATTGCCCGCGCCGTGGCAAAGAGCGTTGTCTGCTCCAACCTGTTCAAGGCCGCCGTGTTTGGCCGCGACGCCAACTGGGGCCGCATCCTGTGCGCCATCGGCTATACGCCGGGGGATTTTTCCATCGACAAAGTCAGCGTGCGCATTGCCAGCAAGGCAGGCGAGGTGTTTGTGTGCGAAAACGCCGCCTACCATCCGTTCAGCGAGGACGAAGCCTATGCGGTTCTGGGCGAGCATGACATTTTGGTCAAAGTCGATATGGGCACCGGCGAAGCCAGCGGCAAAGCCTGGGGCTGCGATCTGACCTATGACTATGTTAAGATCAACGGCGATTACCGGACCTGATTTTGCAATTAGAAATTAGGAATGAGGAATGAGCAATGAACGGCTCGTTTAGGCTTGTAACTTTTAATTTGTGCGCACACCGCCAACTCCTAACTCCTAACTCCTAACTTATCTTGCTACTTTTACGTTTGGGGAGCGATTTATGAAAAACGAGGAAATGGCGCTGCTTTTTTCGGAAGCCACGCCCTACATCCAGAAATATCACGGCAAAACCCTGGTGATCAAATACGGCGGCAATGCCATGGTAAACGAGGAATTGAAACTGGCCGTTATGAACGACCTTGTCACCCTGACCCTGCTGGGTGTGCGCGTTGTGCTGGTACACGGCGGCGGCCCGGCCATCAACCAGATGCTGAACCGCGTGGGCAAGGAATCCAAGTTTGTCAACGGCCTGCGTTATACCGATAAAGAAACCATGAGCATTGTGCAGCAGGTTCTGGCCGGTCAGGTCAACAAGGATCTGGTTGCGTTGCTCAAGGGCCGCGGCGTTGGCCTGTGTGGTCTGGACGGCCACACCATCACCTGCTCCCGCAAGAGTGATGTAGACCTGGGCTATGTGGGCAACGTGGAAAAAGTGGACACCACCCTGATTGAGCACCTGCTCAACGATGGCTTTATCCCGGTCATTGCCACGGTTGGCATGGATGAAAACGGCATTGCCTACAACATCAACGCCGATACTGCTGCAGCCGCCATTGCTATTGCCCTGCACGCCGAAAAGTTCGTTTCCATGACGGATATTGTCGGCCTGCTGTATGACAAGGACGATGAATCCACCCTGATCCCCGAAGTGGAGATTTCCGAGATAGAGGGCTACAAGGCACATGGCGTCATCTCCGGCGGCATGATCCCCAAAATCGAGGGCATGGCTGATGCCATTTATGAGGGTGTGCATGAGGCTGTTATCATTGATGGCCGTGTTCCTCATTCTATTCTGCTGGAAATGTTCTCTGACCGTGGTTCCGGCACCCTGTTCTACCGCCGCGGCAACCGATGATTTAATTTTACGGGGATTCGCGGGGGATTTTGTACCTTTTTTGAAAAAAAGGTACCGAAAAAACTTCCAATATATTATAATATAAAAATAGTGCAAGCTGGCCGTGGGTACATAGCATGTACTTACGGCACAGTTATTCATTCGCCTATTTTTTATGGCAATACCGCATAATTCTAAGTGCCGATACGGCGAGCGAGGTGCGGCAGATGCCAAGCCAAAAGCGCAGATAATACTGGAGTCTTATCGAGCATTTTGGCAACGCAGATGCCGTGCCGCAGCCGCCGGAGCGGTGCTTAAGCCGTAAGGCGGGAATTGTGCGGTGCTGCCTTAGGTTTATTCCTGAATAATCCGGCTGCCAACCCTTCCAGACCTCCCAAGGAGGGAATACCATGAATACCGAAAAAGTCATCAAACGTGACCAGAAATACATCATGCACACCTATGCCCGCAGCCCGCTGGTGCTGGAGCACGGCGAGGGCATGTATGCCTATGATGCAGACGGCAAAGCCTATCTGGACTTTACCTCCGGCATTGGCGTAAACGCGCTGGGCTACTGCCACCCGGCCTGGGTACAGGCCGTTACCATGCAGGCCACCCGTTTGCAGCATTCTTCCAACCTGTATTACACCGCCCCCTGCGGCAAGCTGGCCAAGCGGCTGTGCGCCCGCACCGGGCTTGACCAGGTGTTTTTCGGCAACTCTGGTGCCGAAGCCAACGAAGGTGCCATCAAGTGCGCCCGCAAATACAGTGTGACCACCTATGGTCCCGACCGCAACAAAGTTCTGACGCTGGTCAACTCGTTCCATGGCCGCACCCTTGCCACCCTGACCGCCACCGGCCAGGATGTTTTCCACAAGGATTTTGGCCCCTTCCCTGCTAACTTCGGCTACATCCCCGCCAACGATTTTGACACATTCAAGGCCGCTGTGGATGATTCTGTCTGCGCTGTTATGATGGAGATGGTACAGGGCGAAGGCGGCGTGGTTGCGCTGGACGCCGACTATGTGCAGAGCGTTGCCGACTACTGCCACGCCCACGATATTTTGATTATTGTGGACGAAGTACAGACCGGCGTGGGCCGCACCGGCACTTTCTTGGCCTGCGAGCAGTTCGGCCTGAAGCCGGATCTCGTCACCCTGGCCAAGGGGCTGGGCGGCGGCCTGCCCATCGGTGCCGTGCTGGCAAGCAAAAAGGTTGCTGATACCATGGGTCCCGGCTCTCACGGTTCCACCTTTGGCGGCAACCCGGTCGTCTGTGCAGGCGGCTGCGCTGTGCTGGATGCCATGGATGATGCGTTCATGCGCAACGTCAACGCCCGCGCCGCCCAGCTGCGGGAGGGTCTTGCCTCTCTGCCGCATGTCGCATCTGTCAGCGGCATGGGCCTGATGGTCGGCATTGCCTTTGCCGATGACGTAAAAGCCGCCGATGTGCGTGCTGCCTGCGAGCGCAAGGGCCTTCTGGTGCTGACCGCCAAGACCCGCCTGCGCCTGCTGCCCCCGCTGATTTTGAGCGAAGCAGACGTTGCCAAGGCACTGGCTATTCTGGATGACGTGCTTTCATCCATGTAACTGATCAGGAGGGTTTTCATGGAGCATTTACTCAAGTTAAGCAGCCTGACCCCCGATGAGATCATCCACATTCTGGATGTCGCCGATGAATACAAGCGCCTGCACAAAGCAGGCACTGACCCCAAGGATCTGCAGGGCAAGGCCGTTGCCCTGATGTTTGGCAAGCATTCCACCCGCACCCGCACCAGCCTGGAGGTCGGCATCTACCAGATGGGCGGCCTTGGCACCTATCTGAGCGCCGCTGACATGCAGATCGCCCGCGGCGAGCCGATCCAGGATACCGCCCGCGTGCTGGGCCGCTATTACGATGCTATTGTGTACCGCACCTTTAAGCAGAGTGATGTGGACGCCCTGGCCAGGTACAGCGGCGTGCCGGTAGTTTCCGGCATGACTGATTACGCCCATCCCCTGCAGGTGTTGACTGACCTGATGACGGTGCGGGAGTACAAGGGCAAACTGGCCGGGCTGAAAGCCGGTTTTGTGGGCGATGGCTACAACATGGCCAACAGCCTGATCGTGGGCTGCCTGATGATGGGCATGGACTTTACCATTGCCTGCCCGAACGGCTACCGTCCCTCCGCCGATGTGCTCTTCTTTGCGCGGGAATATGGCGACCATTTTAAGCTGACCACCGCCCCGGACGAAGCCGCCCGTGGTGCCGATGTGCTGTTCACCGATGTGTGGACCAGCATGGGCATGGAGCGCGAAACCGAGCGCCGCCGCCGGGATTTCAACGGCTTCTGCCTGGATGCAGCCCGCATGGCGCTGGCCAAGCCGGACTGTATCGTGCAGCATCCCCTGCCCGCCCACCGCGGCGAGGAGATCACCCCCGACGTTTTTGAAACCCACGCAGACGAGATTTTTGATGAAGCCGAAAACCGCCTGCATGTAGAAAAAGCCGTGCTGGGCATTTTGCTGGCCGGCAAATAACGCATAACCCTTTGCACCGCCCGCCCCCCTGGGGTTGGCGGTGCTTTTGTTTACCAGCAAACTAAAACGGGCACCACAGTCGCCTATCCCGCGGCATGGTGCCCGTTTGCTTTTGTTTTTTTACTGGTAAGATACCACTTTGATGTGGTACTCATTTTTCGCCATTCTGCGCCACGCGGCAAGCTGTTCCACTGTGGGGGTGGCAAAGGATGCGCTGGGCTTTTCAAGCCCCAGCTGCGCGTATTACCATGCCGACCAGTGCCACACCTACCATAACCCCGGCAGCACGCCAACCCGCGCGGCCATGGTGATCCAATATACCGCACAATAAAAAAGGCAAAAAATAAAACCCGAACGGCCACTGCCCCGTTCGGGTTTTATTAAAAAGAAGGAGAAAAACAGAGCGTCCCCGATTTTTGCCTTAAAACGATAACCCACCCCTCTACTGATGAGCTCGTAAGCTCAATCCGGGGCGCTCTGGCAAGCCTCTTCTTTTTAGGGAAATACTTAATTAAAAAACAAAATGCGCCTTGGAAGCAGCGGATCTGCTATTCCAAAGCGCCTTTGCTTCTTGCTAGTATAATACAATATTCCCGCACAAAATGCAAGGGGTTCAATGTACAACCTGCAATAATTATGCACTGCATTTTTGTGCAGTTTTACCATGTGTTTTCGCGTGGTGTACAAAGTAAAACAGCGCACGGAGCTGCAATTTGTGCCGTTCCGTGCGCTGTTGTTTTTATTCAGCTAAAGAGCATAGCTTCCGGGCCGAATCAGACCTTCGGTTCAACCTTGACGGTCCAGCCCTTGGTATCAGGCAGCTTCCCCCACTGGATACCGGTCAGGGTATCGTACAACTTCTGGGTCAGGGGGCCGATCTTGCCGCCGCTGATGTTGGCAACCTTGCCTTCCCAATCCAGCTCCTTAACGGGGCTGACAACAGCTGCGGTGCCGGTGCCGAACACTTCTTCCAGCTTGCCTTCCTCGGCAGCCTTCATCACATCAGCAATGGCCAGTTTGCCCTCGATAACCTCGTAACCCCAATCCTTGAGCAGCTCAATGATGGAGCGGCGGGTAACGCCGGGCAGAACAGTGCCGGTGCAGGCAGCGGTGTAGATCTTGCCGTCGATCTTGAACATGATGTTCATAGAGCCGACTTCTTCCACATACTTCTTCTCAACGCCATCCAGCCACAGAACCTGGCTGAAGCCCTTTTCCTCGGCAAGCTCGCCAGCCTTGATGGAAGCAGCGTAGTTGCCGCCGCACTTGGTAAAGCCGGTCAGGCCCGGGGCTGCACGGATGTACTCGTCCTCAACATAAATGCGGACGGGATCCAGGCCCTCGGCATAGTAAGCGCCGGAAGGTGCGCAGATGATGCAGAACAGGTAATGCTTGGAAGCATGCACGCCCAGGCCGACATCGTTTGCAAACACGAACGGGCGGATGTACAGGCTTGCGCCGTCGCTGTGGGGAACCCAGTCACGGTCAACGTCAACCAGGGTCTCAACAGCCTGAACAAAATCCTCAACCGGGATCTTGGGGATGCAGAGACGGTCAGCAGAATCCTGGAAACGCTTTGCATTGCAATCGGGGCGGAACAGCTGCACACTGCCGTCAGCAGTGCGGTAGGCCTTCATGCCCTCAAAAATTTCCTGTGCGTAATGGAACACCACGGTAGCGGGGTCCAGCGGCAGGGAGGCATACGGCACAACGCGGGCATCATGCCAGCCTTCACCGGCGGTATAGTCCATCAGGAACATATGGTCGGTAAAAATCTTGCCGAAGCCAAGCTTGCTTTCGTCCTGCGGCTTTGCCTTCGGTTCAGTAGTACGAACAATTTTGATATCCAACATTATTTCCTACTCTCCTTATTCAGCACCGCATGAAGGTTCGCACAAACCTGATTGTGGTGCGAAATTGTAATTATTATAACGCTCTAAAGTGGCAAATACAAGAGCTATTTTTCCGCTTTCTGCACACATTTGCAGCTTTTATGCAAAATTTGACTACTTTTTGATTGCACCACCCCATTTTATGGGGTACAATAATAGCATAAGTCGCGCCCGGCCACAGCGCCGGGCAGCATTTGCAAAGACAAGAAGAGGGATCACACACTATGGCACCGAAAGTAAAAGGCGTTATTTTTGATATGGACGGCCTGATGTTTGACACGGAGCGCATCTGGGACCAGTTCTGGAGCCCCTGCTGCCGCAAGATGAGCCTGCCGGACCCGCCGCCGGAGTTTTATTCCAATGGCCGCGGCCTGGCCGGGGAGCACCAGCTCCAGTACATTGCCGGCTATTACGGCGACAAAGCCGAGGAACTGCTGCATGCCGTGTGGGCATACGGCGGCGAGCAGATCAAAAAGGGCGTGCCCTGCAAGCCCGGCCTGAAAGAACTGCTGTCCTACCTGGAAGATCTGGGCATGCCCCGCATTGTGGCAAGTTCCAGCCCGCGCACCATGGTCGAGCTGAATTTGCAGACCACCGGCACCGCCCGCTATTTCCATGATATCGTGTGCGGCAACGAGGTCAAGCTCTGCAAACCTGCGCCGGATATCTTTCTGGAAGCCGCCCGCCGCATTAAGGTGGACATCCATGACTGCATGGTGCTGGAGGACAGCCACAACGGCATCCGCGCCGGCCACGCCAGCGGTGCCGAAACCGTGATGGTGCCCGACCTTTTGCCCGTAACCGACGAAATGCGCAGCCTGTATGACGATTGCTGCAAGGACCTGTTTGAGGTAAAGGCAAAGATGGAGCAGGGAGTGCTTTGATTGGGAATTAGAAATTAGGAATTTGAGGTAGAGCGGGGTCACCTGAGCCCGCCGGGGCCTTGTCTGGTTTCTATGCTAAAATGTGATGCACCTGCCACACAGTCGGGGCGGCGTCCCCCGACGCCCCGGACGAGCATAGATTTTATTGGATTATCGCTCGGTAGACCGTTCCCTACAGAGCATTTGATTATGCGCGGCTCATATATAAACATTCTGTCGTGCGCGATGCCCTCATCGCGCCGCGGAGAAACGTAAATTGGTTGCTGCAAACTTAAAAAACATTTGTAGGGGCCGACGGCAAGCATCGGCCCCTACAAATCGTATAGAAACCATCCTCATTCCTGCATCTTTCACATTCAATATACTCATACAAAAGAGCCATACTAGGCGCTTCTCCTGCCTGGTATGGCTCTTTTGTATATATTATTTATTGAATGATTCTTTAATTTTTCAATGCCTGCATCGGTGCGGGGATGCGGCCGCCGCGGTGGATCATAACAGCGGGGCTGTACTGGCTGATGGGCATGATGGGGGCGTGGCCCAGCAGGCCGCCAAAGTCCAGAACATCGCCGGCCTTGTGGCCAATGGCGGGGATCACGCGCACAGCGGTGGTCTTGCTGTTGACCATGCCGATGGCGGCTTCGTCTGCAATCAGACCGCTGATGACCTCGGCGGTGGTATCGCCGGGGATAACCACCATGTCAATGCCAACGGAGCAGACGGCGGTCATGGCTTCCAGCTTTTCCAGCGTCAGGCTGCCGCATTCGGCTGCCTTGATCATGCCGTCATCCTCAGATACCGGGATGAATGCGCCGGACAGGCCGCCCACATGGTTGGATGCCATTACGCCGCCCTTTTTCACGGCATCGTTCAGCATGGCAAGGCAGGCGGTGGTGCCGCAGCAGCCGCAGCTTTCCAGACCCATTTCTTCCAGAATGTTGGCAACACTATCGCCAATAGCCGGGGTCGGCGCCAAGGACAGATCAATGATGCCCGCGGGCACACCCAGCTGTTCGCTGGCCAGGTTGGCCACCAGCTGGCCCAGACGGGTGATCTTGAACGCCGTGCGCTTGACAAGCTCTGCCACCTGATCCATCGGGGCATCCTTGGGCAGCTTGGCCAGAGCGGCGCGCACCGCACCGGGGCCGGAAACGCCGACATGGATCTCGCAGTCCGGCTCTCCAGGGCCGTGGAAAGCACCGGCCATAAACGGGTTATCTTCGGGTGCATTGCAGAAAACCACCAGTTTGGCATCGCCCATGCACATGTTATCTTTGGTCAGCTCTGCAGTCTGGCGCACCACGCGGCCCATCAGGCCAACGGCGTCCATATTGATGCCGGATTTGGTGGAACCGATGTTGACGCTGGAGCAGACCAGGTCGGTTTCGGCCAGCGCACGGGGAATGCTTTCGATCAAACGCACATCGCCGGCGGAAAAGCCCTTATGCACCAAAGCACCGTAACCGCCGATAAAGTTGACGCCGACCGCCTTGGCAGCGGCATCCAGCGTTTTGGCAAACCACACGGGGTCGGCGTCCGGTGCAGCGCCCAGCAGCATGGCGATGGGCGTTACGCTGATGCGCTTGTTGACAATGGGAATGCCATAGTCCGCGCTGATCTTGTTGACAACGGGAACCAGGTTCCCCGCCAGACGGGTGATTTTGTTATAGATTTTCTCACAGGCTTTTTTGCCATCGGGATCAATGCAGTCCAACAGGCTGATGCCCATGGTAACGGTACGCACATCAAGGTTTTCTGCGGTCAGCATCTCGATGGTTTCCAAGATATCGCCGCTGTTCAGAATTTTCATCGTGTGCCCCCCTTACACCTTGTGCATCGCGTCAAAGACTTCCTGCCGAGTCACAGTGACCTGCATTCCCATCTCCTGGCCCAATGTGTCAAAACGGGCGCGGATTTCGGCCGGTTCGCTTGCGCAGGCAGAGATATCCACCAGCATAATCATGCAGAACATATCCTGCAGGATACTCTGGGTAATATCCTCAATGTTGATGTTCAGCTCGGCACACACGGCACTTACGCGGGCAACAACACCCACGGTATCGTGGCCGATAACAGTGATAACAGCTTTCATGACAGGCACCCCTCTTTATTATCAAAATCACGTTTATTATAGCAGATAATACCGCATTTGGGTAGCACCTGCCCAAATAAAAAGCAGAAAAATTGCGGCAAAGTAAAAAACTCTCTACCCCAAAGTGGGGCAGAGAGCTTGAAATTCTTCTGAATTATTCTTCTGTATGCGGATCCTGCGGCGGTACACCGTCCGTTTCCGGGGCGGCAAAACGCGGTTTGTCGGGCGGGTACTCGCCCTGCATGGCAGCTTCCATGCGGCTCAAGCGGGCTTCCAGTGCGCTGATGCGGTTGCTGAGCACATCGGGCAGCGCCTGCTGGTCCAGGTCGTCCGCCGGGCAGGATTGGCTGCCGCGCACGCGGACCACTTCGGCCGGAACACCGACCGCGGTGGTATTGGCCGGCAGATTTTTGAGCACCACACTGCCCGCGCCGACACGGACATTATCCCCGATATACACCGGGCCAAGCACCTTGGCACCGGCACCGATCAGCACGTTATTGCCCAATGTGGGGTGGCGCTTGCCGGAATCCTTGCCGGTGCCGCCCAGGGTAACGCCGTGGTAGATGGTGCAGTTATCACCGATTTCTGTCGTTTCGCCGAACACGATGCCCATACCGTGGTCAATGAACAGCCGGTTGCCGATCTTGGCACCGGGGTGGATCTCGATGCCGGTCAGGTGGCGGGCCAGCTGGCTGATGAGGCGCGCCAGGAAGAAACACTTGTGACAGTACAAAAAATGTGCAATTTTGTGCGTTACCAACACATGGAAACCGGGGTACAAAATGATGACCTCCGCCACATTGCGTGCAGCAGGGTCCTTGTCCCGGATGTTTTTTGCGTCTGCCCAAAGTCCCATCCAACTTACCTCATTTCGTTTGTGTCCTATCCCGAATATCCAAGGAAAACACTAGGATATCCTGAATTCTAAATATAGCACAATTTGCAGTAAAACGCAAGAATCAGACGGCGCTTCCCTGCGGTTTCTCCACTGCCCGGCTTTTCCTTATGGCAACACCGCACAATTCCCACCTGACGGCTTAAGCACCGCTCCGGCGGCTGCGGCACGGCATCTGCGTTGCCAAA
>ERZ779874.2005-NODE-2005-length-17954-cov-3.079390_pt1 | contig 17954 bp, 8 predicted proteins | sample MGYA00511031_ERZ779874 | MGnify/ENA primary metagenome ERZ779874 (study PRJEB29588, sample SAMEA2156850) | human gut metagenome | biome: human gut; feature: human-associated habitat; material: faeces | place: Denmark | collected 2008/2010 ...
CTGTCGGGAACTTTTTTATTAACTGCAAATGAATTGCAAATATCCGGTTTGCCGGAAAAGACTATCGTCAGAATTTATGATATAGATGGAACACTCGTATCGGAAAAGCAGACAGACAGTGTGTTCCGGTTGGAGTTGAATCAATTATTAAACGGCATATACGTTGTAAAGTATAATAACGTTTCACGAAAATTCGCTGTCACGAGAAAAAGTTAAAGGATCTGATCTACTATAAAAGAAAAAATAATTACAATAAAGTTTTATATAGAATAGCATAGGGGAGTATTGTTTTTCCGTTCCATTATTGCTTATCTACATCATGTCTAATTTTTATATTGAGATGAGAAAGTTTTTATTATTCTTTTTTCTATTGTTGCCGTTGTTTTCGTATAGTGAACAGCCGCATCACTGGTTACACATATATTGCAATGGTTTTGATTTCCATTCTATAAAGATCGAAGATGTAAGTAGTATCACCCATTCATTGTCTACGTCTACTGATTTATCCGATAGTTTAATTGTAAATGAAAAGGAACGTCGCTTGCCTGTGGCACTGTCTGATGTGGCGATGTGTGAATTCGGGACAAACGTTCCCGCTTTGTATATAACGATTCCCGATTTTCCCGAACTTGAAGACCTTACGGATAAGGAGACTTATCTGAATGCTGTTCTCAAAGTCGATGGAAACGGGTGGTTTGAAGATCTCGATTCTGCTCCGGTATTAATCAAAGGGCGCGGTAATAGTACATGGGGGTATCCCAAGAAACCTTATCGGCTGAAATTCGATAAGAAAATTTCTATTTGCGGATTCGATAAATCGAAAAGCTACGCGTTAATTGCAAATTATATCGATTGTACGTTGATGAGAAACACAATAGCCTTGAAAATAGCACAATTATTGGAAATGCCATATACGAACCATTGTCGACCGATAAGGGTTTATTTTAATGGTATCTGTAAAGGGGCGTATATTATTACTGAAAAAATCGGTATATCCGGTTCGAGTGTGGATCTCGATGAAGAAACGGGGATTTTGTTAGAATTGGATTCGAATTTCGATGAAGTGTATAAGTTTAAATCGGCGAAATACGACCTCCCGGTAATGGTTAAAGATCCCGATTTCGACGAAGTGGCTGAAATGAAAGGAGTAACGCCAGAGGCATTACTTGATACGTGGAAAAATGACTTTGAGGAATTTGAAGAAAAGGTCTATAAAGATATGGATTTGTCGGATTGTCTTGATATGGAGTCTTTTGTGAATTATATGCTCGTTTATAATATTTGTGGCAATAGGGAAATTTTGTGGCCCAAGAGCTTGTATATGTATAAAAGGAGTATTGATGACGTATATCATTTTGGTCCTGTATGGGATTTTGATTGGGCATTTTCTTATGATAACGGTACAGAGGACAAGTCCCCCGAACTGCCGTTGTGGGAAGGTGCATGGGATCCATTAAAAGGCCAGCCGTTTTTCAAAAAAATATGTTCTACTTCTGAATTTAGAATGCTTTACAAACAAAAGTTGGATTTTTTCAAGGATAACCTATTGCCTTTGCTTATGGATTATATCGATGAATATATTGAATTGATCGAGCCTTCGGCGATAGAGAATGGAGTATTATGGTCTCCTGTTGAGGGCGTGACATCGGGATCTTTCGATTTTAATAAAAATATAGAAATGCTAAAACAATGGATTTCGGATAGAATGGAATATATCTCTAATCATCGGAATTTTGGATTATATGATTGATTCTAATTGATTCCCGTTTTATAAAACAAAATAATACAAGCATTATGCTTGTTGCGTTTTTCATGTAATCGACATAAGCGGCAGTACTTTTTTTTGTTGTCTCCTTCAAAAAGGATTCTAATGTTTTAGAAGATAATCAGTTGAAAGGTCATCAAGTGTCATTTGAGATTGCTTAGAATAGAAGTAAAATATCATTGGATAAACGAGCCGGTTCGCTGTCCCCGATGAGGCGGGATTGAAACGGCTGAAAGATGCGATGAACCGTTTCCACTTGTCGGCACGGGCCTACGACCGTATTTTGAAAGTGGCTCGTACCATCGCCGATTTGGAAGGTAGCGAAGGGGTACAGGTGCAACACATCAACGAAGCGGTGAATTACCGAAATCTCGACCGGGAGAATTGGGGAGATAGGTAGAAATTGTTTATCTTGCAGACCTATATTAAAGTATAGTGAAACTCAGATATAACGATATGAAGAACATAACCGTATTTTTGGCATCCAGCGACGAGTTGAAAAACGACCGTAACAGTTTCCATTCGTTGGTGGCTTCTTTGGACGAAATTTTCGAGCCTCGGGGATATCGCATAAGGTGCAGACGTTGGGAAGATTTTTCGGCATTTTGCACCGGAACCCGTACTCAGGACGACTACAACCGCATAGTACGTGCCAGCGATATTTGTATCTGTATGTTTCACCGCAAAGCGGGAGAATACACCATAGAGGAATTCAATCAAGCCTTGGACGAATATGTGAAGAATCAGAGTCACCCTAAGACATTTGTCTATATTCGTGCCTTGATAGAAGGTGAAATGGAGGACGAGGCATTGAAACGATTCAAGGAAGATTTGTTCGATCGGGTGGGGCATTATTGGTGCAACTATGCCACCGACGATGCCATGAAGTTGCATTTTGTCATGCAGTTGGAGCGGATCATTCCATCGGTATCGGGCAACGCTTCCGTAACCGAGGGTAACCACTTTAAGATAGAGAACGGAGTCGTTTCGCTTTACGGCCACAAGATAGCCGAACTGGACAATCTCTCTTTTGCCGCCGAGAATCCGGAATACCTTTCGTTGAAAGAGTCCATCGCCCGATTGAATACAGAGATCGCCCGACTGAGAGCGACCGGTGTCGCCGAGCTCCAACCGATGATTGACGAGAAACAGGCGGAACTATACAAGAAACGGGAAAGTCTCAACCGATTGGAGAGCCGGCTGTTCGATCTTGCTCTGTCCATCAACAAGCTGATCGGGAGCGGAACGCCGGTGAGCGAGCGCAAACGGTTGGCGATAGAGATGTTCGAGCGAGGGAACAGCAAAGGGGTCGTGGAGATTTTGAATGAAAAAGATATCGCCGCCGATGCCGCTCAGGCCCGCAAGGAGATAGAGCAAGGAAAACTACTGGTCGATTCCGGTCGATCGCTTATCGAGGCGGGACTTCAAAAAACACGATCGTTGGCCGAGGAGTATGTTTTGCGGGCAAAGGCTTTGATGACAGACTATGCAGAGCCTCGTCGCTTCGAATTGGCTTGCCATGCCTATGAGCAGGGTATCGAGCTGATCCGAGCCAACCTTTCGGAGAAAGAATTGGAAGAGAGTTTGTTTGAGTATGGTTATTTTTTACAGATAAACACACGATACGATTTGGCGGAAGCTCGTTATCGAGAAAATTTAGACATTTGCCAGCGACTTGCGACCATTAGTCCACAAGTCTATGAGCCGAGCTTGGCAATGGCTCAAAATAACTTAGGCCTTTTGTGCAGCGATACCCAACGTTATGAGGAGAGCGAAGAGATGTATCTCTCCGCCATGGAAATTTATAGACGACTCGCAGCGGTGAATCCACAGGTTTACGAGCCGGGCTTGGCAACGACACAAAATAATTTAGGTAGTTTATACAGAGATACCCAACGTTATGAGGATAGCGAGAAGATGTACCTCTCCGCCGTGGAGATTTATCAACGGTTATCCGTAGCGAATCCACAGGTTTACGAGCCGGATTTGGCGAGGACACAAAATAATTTAGGTCTTTTGTACAGCGATACCCGGCGTTACGGGGATAGCGAGAAGATATATCTTTCCGCTTTGGAGGTTTATCAACGGTTATCCGTAGCGAATCCACAGATCTACGAGCTGGGCTTGGCAATGACACAAAATAATTTAGGTCTTTTGTACAAAGATACCCGACGTTATGAGGATAGCGAAGAGATGTACCTCTCTGCCGTGGAGATTTATCAGCGGCTCACGATAGCGAATCCACAGGTCTACGAGCCGTATTTGGCAAGGACTCAAGATAACTTAGGTACTTTGTATGACAATACCCAACGTTATAAGGATAGCGAGAAGATGTATCTTTCCGCCATGGAGATTTATAGACGGCTTGCAGCGGCGAATCCACAGGTTTACGAGCCGGATTTGGCAATAACTCAAAGTGATTTAGGCTGTTTGTACAGCGACACTCAACGTTATGAGGAGAGCGAGGAGATGTTCTTTTCCGCTATGGAAATTCGTCGACGGCTTGCAGCGGCAAATCCACAGGTCTACGAGCCGGGCTTGGCAAGGACACAATATAACTTAGGCTGTTTGTACAGCGACACCCAACGTTATGAGGAAAGCGAGAAGATGTATCTTTCCGCCGTGGAAATCCGACGACGACTTGCAGTGGCGAATCCACAGGTGTACGAGCCGGATTTGGCAGATACTCAGTATAACTTAGGTTGTTTGTATTACAATATCCAACGTTATGAGGAGAGTGGGGAGATGTATCTCTCTGCCGTGGAGGTTTATCAACGGCTTACGGCAGTGAATCCACAAGTGGACGAGCCGTATTTAGTACGAGCGTGCAATAACCTTTCATTCTTATTTCTCGCTCAGGGCAATTTTGAAGAAGCTGAACGGTATGCCCGTGAGGGATCAAAATATGATTCTACTCATCATACCATTTATACAAATCTTGCGGCATCCCTTCTTCTTCAAGGTCGATATGCCGAGGCGGAAGAGATATACCTGCGATACAAGGAAGAGTTAAAAGAGGACTTTCTCTCGGATTTCGAAGATTTCTATCGACGGGGAATTATTCCACCGGAACGGGAAGACGATGTGGAACGGATAAAAAAGCTGTTGTCGAAATAGGCAGAGACATACATTCGATCGGGATCGCTGCGGGTGCGGATTAGGGAGTGTAACGCATCATTGGATAAACGAGCCGAGTCGCTTGTATACTATACAGAAAAACAGAATTCGGATATGGAAACAAAGAAAAACACACGTTTGTTGTCATTGGATACCCTTCGGGGATTCGATATGCTTTTTATTATGGGTTTCGCCCCGTTGGTAGTCGCCTTGAATGCCTTGCACCCGACGGCGGTGGGCGATGTCATAGCGGGGCACATGCGGCACGTCCCGTGGGACGGGTTTACCCAGCACGATATGATATTCCCCCTGTTCTTGTTTATCGCAGGTATATCTTTCCCGTTTTCATTGGCCAAGCAAAGGGGGAGCGGATCGAGCGACAAACACATTTACCTGAGGGTTTTCCGCCGGGGTGTCACCCTCGTTTTGCTGGGATTCTTGTATAACGGATTCTTACAGTTGAATTTCCCCGATGTGCGTTTGGCAAGCGTTTTGGGGCGTATCGGGCTGGCGTGGATGTTCGGGGCTTTCATTTACATGAGTTTGAAAAAGTCGGTACAATATGGTTTGATTGTCTTTATCTTGGTGGGTTATTGGTTGCTGTTGGCTTTTGTGCCGGCTCCCGATGTTGCGGGAGCTTCCCCTCTTTCTATCGAAGGGAATCTAGTCGGATATATCGATCGGCATTGTTTGCCGGGGAAATTGATATACGGTAATTTCGACCCGGAGGGCCTGTTGAGCACGCTTCCGGCGATAGTCACGGCATTATTGGGAATTTATGCGGGGGAAATCGTCCGTTCCACCCGCTTGGGAAGCGGAGAGAGAAAGAGTTTGCTTTTGTCGGGAATCGGAGTTGTGTTAGCCGCCATAGGGCTGGTTTGGAATACCGTATTCCCAATTAACAAAATGCTTTGGAGCAGTTCGTTTACCTGTTTCGTGGGAGGACTTTCGTTCTTGTTGTTCGCTTTGTTCTATTATATCGTCGATGTGAAAGGGTGGAAATCGTGGACTCTCTTTTTCCGAGTGATAGGACTAAATTCGATAACGATTTATCTGGCGCAGCAGGTGGTAGGATTTTCTCACATGAATAAGTTTTTGTTCGGAGGTATATCCCAATGGGTGGGAGAATGTGCCGGCGAGCCCTCCGGTGCGGTTGTCCTTCGTGCAGGATATGTCGCTTGTTGCTGGTTCTTCCTTTATTTTCTGTATCGGAAAAATATTTTCCTGAAAGTATAGTTTGTCGGTGGTGAACTCGTCCCATCTCATCTACGATGAGCGGGGGAGAGAAGTCTTGTCTCTGTTGCTTTTACTGCTGGTATTTCTTTAACTCCTCCGTCCTACGCTATATTTTGCGTTGCAAAACACCCCGTAATGCTACGGGACGCGGCAAGGGGAGGAGCGAAATGTTTCGAATGTTACAAGGTCTGGCGGGAGGAGGGAGAGAGCAGTTTCAATAGAGAAGCATAAATCTTACTCTTCGTTTTAAGAGCTGACTTTTTGTTTTTCGAAATACAGGGGAGAGTGGGGAATGGGGGAGTGGCAGCGATGAAGAGAGGAATAGAAAAAAATAAAAACGGTTTCTTACATTTTTTTAATTTCACAATTCCGGTCGAAAATGTTATCTTTGTTTCTCTTAAACAGGATTATTCATACGAATATAAAAGAAATATATCGTGGCCAAGGAAATTGTCGAAACTCCGCTGATGAAACAGTATATCGAGATGAAAGCCAAGCATCCCGATGCGATATTGCTTTTCAGGGTGGGGGACTTTTATGAAACGTTTTCGGACGATGCTTTGGTGGCATCGGAAATATTGGGGATTACATTGACTCGCCGGGCAAATGGAGCCGCCCAGTATGTGGAGTTGGCCGGTTTTCCCCATCATGCTCTCGATACTTACCTTCCCAAATTGGTGCGTGCCGGAAAACGGGTGGCTATTTGCGAACAGCTGGAAGACCCGAAACTGACAAAAAAATTGGTCAAGCGCGGTATTACGGAATTGGTAACACCGGGTGTGTCGATTAACGACAATATTCTCGATCACCGAGAGAATAATTTCTTGGCGGGTGTTCATTTCGGGAAAGGTAACAAAGTGGGTGTGGCTTTTCTCGATATATCGACGGGTGAGTTCTTGACCGCCGAGGGAGATTTCGACTATGTGGACAAGCTGTTGGGCAATTTCTCTCCGAAAGAGGTGCTGTTCGAACGCACGAAACGGAAATTGTTCGAGGAGCATTTCGGTTCCCGTTTTTTTACTTTCGAGTTGGACGATTGGGTTTATACCGAGGATGCCGCTTCGGATCGCTTATTACGTCACTTCGAGACGAAAAATCTCAAAGGTTTCGGAATTCACAATATGCCCAACGCCATTATCGCCGCGGGGTCTCTGCTTCATTATTTGGATATTACGCAGCATACGCAGATTTCGCACATTACATCGCTGTCTCGTATCGAGGAGGAGCGATATGTGCGATTGGATAAATTCACGGTGCGGAGTCTCGAATTGCTTTCTCCGATGAACGAAGGGGGAAAAAGCCTGCTCGACGTGATAGACCGGACTGTCACCCCGATGGGGGCGCGTATGCTCAAACGGTGGGTTGTCTTTCCGTTGAAAGATGTGAAGCCTATCGAGGATCGGTTGAACGGAGTGGAGTTCTTTTTCCGCCACCCCGAAGTTAGGGAGGTTATCGATCCGCAACTCGATACGATAGGCGATATGGAACGCCTCATTTCGAAAGTAGCGGTGGGGCGTATTTCGCCTCGCGAGGTGGTTCAGTTGAAAGTGGCATTGTCGGCGATAGAGCCTATCAAGGCTGTTTGCGAGCAGAGCGATGAACCTGTATTGCAACGTATCGGGGAGCAACTGAATTGTTGTACGATCATCAGGGATCGAATCGAACATGAAATTAATCCCGATGCGCCCAATTTGGTGAATCGGGGAGGAATTATCCGCAAGGGGGTGAACGACGAACTCGACGAGTTGCGAGAAATTTCCTATTCGGGGAAAGACTATTTGTTGCACGTGCAGCAGCGCGAGAGCGAGAAAACGGGTATTCCCAGCTTGAAAATCGGGTATAACAACGTATTCGGGTATTACATCGAAGTGCGCAATACTCACAAGGACAAGGTTCCTTCCGATTGGATCAGAAAGCAGACGTTGGTGAGCGCAGAGCGTTATATCACCCAAGAGTTGAAAGAATACGAGGAGAAGATTTTGGGGGCGGAAGAGAAGATTCTTTTATTGGAAACGCAGTTGTTCAATGATTTGATTCTTGCATTGACGGAGTATATTCCTGCCATACAACTCGATTCCAATCTCATTGCGCGGCTCGACTGCTTGTTGTCGTTCGTGAAGTCGGCCGTGGAAAACCGGTATATTCGTCCCGAAGTAAACGATTCGCTGGTTATCGACATCAAGGAAGGACGTCACCCAGTTATCGAGAAACAGTTGCCGCCGGGCGAACCCTACATCAGTAACAGTGTCGAGCTCGACAACGACAAGCAGCAAATCATGATGATAACGGGACCCAACATGGCCGGTAAATCGGCGTTGTTGCGCCAGACCGCTTTGATTGTTCTGATGGCTCAGATAGGAAGTTTCGTTCCGGCCGAGGCCGCTAAGATAGGGATTGTGGACAAGATTTTCACTCGTGTAGGGGCATCGGACAATATCTCGCTCGGCGAATCTACCTTTATGGTCGAGATGACCGAGGCAGCCGATATTCTCAACAATCTGTCGGAGCGGAGTTTGGTTCTGTTCGACGAGTTGGGACGGGGAACGAGTACTTACGACGGTATATCTATCGCGTGGGCTATTGTCGAGCACATACACGAACACCCCAAAGCTCGTGCCAAGACGTTGTTCGCTACCCATTATCACGAGCTGAACGAAATGGAACGTACTTATAAACGCATTGTCAATTATAACGTTTCGGTAAAAGAGGTCGACAACAAGGTGATATTCTTGCGGAAATTGGTACGCGGCGGGAGTGAGCACAGTTTCGGTATCCATGTGGCGAAGCTGGCCGGTATGCCCCAGAGCATCGTCAAGCGGGCCAACCAGATTTTGAAACAGTTGGAGTCGGAGAACCGTCAGAACGGTATCGCCAAGCCTACCGCCGAAATCGCTTCGTCGAGAGGTGGTATGCAGTTGAGTTTTTTCCAACTGGACGACCCTGTGCTTTCACAGGTTCGGGACGAAATTTTACAGGTCGATATCAATAACCTTACACCGGTAGAAGCATTGAATAAACTGAACGAAATACGAAAAATAATCACCGGGAAATAGAACGGTTTGTTTATGATGAAGAGAAGCGATTTTGAAATTATGGCGCCGGTGGGTTCGTACGATTCTTTGACGGCGGCTATACAGGGAGGGGCCGATTCGGTGTACTTCGGTATCGAGGGGCTGAATATGCGAGCCCGTTCGTCGAATAATTTTACGATAGACGATTTACACGAGATCGTGCGTATTTGTAACGAGCATCACATAAAGAGTTATCTGACGGTCAATACCGTTATCTACGACGAAGATATACCTCTGTTACATCGTATTATCGATGCGGCGAAGGAGGCCGGGCTCTCGGCTATTATCGCCAGCGATGTGGCGGCTATGACCTATGCCCGCGAGATAGGGGTAGAGGTGCATTTGTCGACCCAGCTGAATATTTCCAATACCGAGGCGTTGCGATTCTATGCCCGTTTTGCCGATGTGGTGGTACTGGCCCGGGAGTTGAATATGGAACAGGTAGCCCGTATTCATGAAGCTATTTTGCGGGATCGTATCGTGGGGCCGGGCGGAGAACCGGTACGTATCGAGATGTTCTGTCACGGGGCATTGTGCATGGCTGTGTCCGGCAAATGCTATTTGAGCCTTCACGAAATGAATGCTTCGGCGAATCGGGGGGCTTGTATGCAGATTTGCCGTCGTTCATACGAAGTGAAAGACAAGGAGACCGGTAACGAGTTGGAAGTGGACAACGCTTACATCATGTCGCCGAAGGACTTGAAAACGATACATTTCCTGAACAAACTGATCGATTCGGGGGTGCGGGTATTTAAAATCGAGGGTCGCGCGAGGGGCCCGGAATATGTGCGTACGGTCGTTTCGTGTTACAACGAGGCCATCGAGTCTTATTTGAACGACGACTTTACCGACGAGAAGATCTCACAGTGGGACGAACGGCTCGCTACCGTTTTTAATCGAGGGTTTTGGAACGGATATTATTTGGGTCAGCGCTTGGGCGAATGGACTCACAATTATGGCTCGGGAGCCACGAAACGAAAGATATATATAGGCAAGGGCGTGAAGTATTTTTCCAACCTCGGTGTGGCCGAATTTCTCATGGAGAGCGGTTCGTTGAGCGTGGGAGACGAGATACTCGTCACCGGCCCGACGACCGGTGCGCTTATCCGCAAGGTGGAGGAGATACGAGTCGATTTGAAACCGGTACAAAAGACGGTAAAAGGCGAGCGGTTCTCGATGCGTATCGATGAGAAGATACGACCGTCGGATAAATTATTTAAATGGGTGGATAGTTCGGAACTTAATACAAAATAAAGATGTTCATGAAACGGGCGATAGTTATACTTTGTGGAATCGTATGCACCGGACAGCTTTTGGCCGCCAAGCCGGGAATCCCGGCTTATAACGATGACAGGGCTTTGATAGATAGGGGAATCTTTCTCTTTCAAGAGAAGAACTACGCGGGTTGTGCCGATGTGATGAAAGAGGCTTGTGAAGGCGATTTGTCGCCTGAGCAGCGGGAAACGGCCGACTGGTATATCGCTCTTTCGGAAGCCCGCAATTATTCGCCGCAGGCTGTACGGCGGTTAACGGATTTTTTGCGAAATTATCCGGATTCTAAACATACTTTGCAGGCTCGGTTGGCATTGGCCGATTATTATTACGACAGCCAAGATTATGCAAAAGCCTTGAAAACCTATCAGACGGTAAATGTGAGTCTGTTGACCGGCGACGAGGAGGACCGGTGGGGATATCGCACGGCATGTTCTTTGTTGAAGACCGGTAATCCCGATGCGGCGAAACCGCTGTTTCAGCTTCTAATCGGGAAAGAGAGATTTCGGACAGGAGCCACGTTCTACCTTTCGTATATACAGATGAACGAGGGAGACGATAGAGCCGCTTTAAGCGGATTTTCGAAAGTGGCGGACGACAGGAGTTTCGGCTATGCCGCACGGCTGCACATGTTGCAGATTTATTTCGGGCAAAAACGTTTCGCACAGGTATTGTCCGAGGGTAAAGCGTTGTTGTCCCGTCCGTCTTCCGATGCCGACTTATACACCGAGCTTCTTCGGTTGCTCGGCGAAAGCGCTTATCAAGAAGGTGGCGATGAAGCGGCGACGGAATATTTGGAAAGGTATTTGCAACGATGTCGCAAACCCGAACGCTCTTCTCTTTATGTCATGGGTGTCATGGCCTATCGCCGGGGAGAAGATGGCGAGGCGATCGATTATTTGGGGCGTGTGACCGGCGTGGACGATGCTCTTTCTCAAAATGCTTATCTTTATATCGGGCAAGCCTATTTGCGAGCGGGAGATAAAAATAATGCCCGCATGGCGTTCGAGATGGCTTCACAAGGAAATTACGACCGTCAGGTTCGGGAAACGGCGCTTTACAACTATGCGCTCTGCCTGTATGATCGCACGGCTTCGCCTTTCGATAACTCGGTGGGTGTGTTCGAACGTTTCTTGAACGAGTTTCCCGGTTCTCGCTATGCCGACAAGATTAACGACTATTTGGTAGAGGTTTACATGACGACCCGTAATTATCGGTCGGCACTGGCGTCTATCGATAAAATACGGAAGCCCGACGGGAAAATACTCGCCGCCAAGCAGCGCATTCTTTTCCAGTTGGGGACAGAGGCTTTCACCAATGCCCGTATCGCTGATGCCGAAAGTTTGTTTAGCCGGGCGATCGCTGTGGGAAACTATGATACCGATATACGGGGTAAGGCTGCGTTTTGGCTCGCCGAGTGCCAATATCGTCGGGAACAATACGATATCGCTGCCCGGAATTATTCGGCATATCTTTCTTCCAGCAAGGACAAGCGGAGCGAAATGTATTCGCTGGCTTGGTACGATTGGGCCTACTGTCAATTCAAACAGCATAACTTCTCGCAAGCCCTCGACGGTTTTTCCCGGTATGTCTCCGTACAGACCGGAGGAAATCGAAGTATGCTTGCCGATGCCTATTCCCGGATAGGCGATTGCTATTATTATGCCCGTCGGTTCGCCGATGCCGAGCAATATTATGCCCGAGCCCAAGAGGCCGATGTCGCGAACGGAGATTATGCCCTTTTTCAAAAAGCTTTCATGGCGGGATTGCAGAGGAATCACGAACGCAAAATAGAGTTGTTGGACAAATTGATTGTAGATTATCCCCGTTCGGGGTATCTGGCGAACGCATGGTTCGAAAAGGGACAGGCTTATACGATATTGAATAGGAATAACGATGCTATCGTATGTTACAAACAGTTAATCGCCGATTATCCCCAGAGCGCGATTGCCCGCAAGGGAGGTTTGCAGTTGGGTATGGTCTATTTCAATAACGGGCAGACAGACGAATCGGTGGCTGCTTACCAGCAAGTGATAGAGCGTTATCCGACCAGCGAGGAGGCTCGCATAGCGGTCGCCGACCTCAAATCGGTATATGTAGAGAAAGATGCCGTCGATGCCTACGCTAACTATCTGAACAGCGTGGGACGGTCGGAGCAGGCCCCTGTGAGCGAATTGGATTCTTTGTCGTATATGGCAGCCGAGCGCACTTATATGACGGGGAAAGGTATCGCTTCGTTGGAGAAATATGTGCGAAATTATCCGTCGGGCGCGTTTTTGATTCCGGCTAATTACTATATCGGGAAAGCATCATTTGCAGCGAAAGACTACGACAAAGCTCTTCCGGCGTTCGACTATGTGGTGACGAACAGTCCCGACGGCGAGTTTGCCGAAGAAGCATTGGCCCGCAAGTGCGAGATACTTTATTTGAAAGCTCGTTATGACGAGGCTTTTGCCGGATTCAAGGAGTTGGAAAAGAAAGCGACTGTCGGAGAGAACAAACAGGCCGCCCGGTTGGGTATGCTTCGTATTGCCCGAAATAAGCGGCAATATGGCGAGGTGGTAACAGTTGCCGACAAGTTGTTGAGCGAAAGCAAACTTTCTCCCGATTTGCGTCAAGAGATTTTATTTGCTCGTGCCGATGCCTATTTCCATACGGGAAAGGGAGAAAATGCAGCCGATGACTGGCGGGAGCTTTCGAAAGATACCCGTTCGATTTACGGGGCGCAAAGTGCCTATTTATTGGCCCAATATCAATTCGACAACAAAGCGATCGATACGGCCGAAAAGACGCTGAATACTTTTATCGACAAAGGTACTCCCCACAATTATTGGTTGGCTCGGGCATTCTTGCTTATGGCCGACATTTATGAAAAACGGGGCGAGACTTTCCAAGCCCGTCAATATTTGCAAAGTTTGCGGAATAACTATCCGGCCAGTGACGACGATATTATTTCCCGGATAGACAAGAAGTTGAGCGAGCTGGGACAAACAGAGTAGTTGAACGATACAATATGTATGGCTTATGAAACGGTTTTCTTTTTTAATCATATCGGTTTTCCCATTCTTCCTGTCGGCACAGGTACGTTCCGATTCGTTGCGGCGGGAAGTAACCATAGAAAAAGATTTTACACCTATCGTGCGCGATGCGTCTAAAATCAATACATTGCCCGAAGTGGAAGCACCGACGGTAACCAAACAATCTATACGGTATAGCGACTGGACGGTTCCGGCTCCCCTCGAACCTCGCGCTGTCTTGTTGGCTCCCGGCGGTTTCGGAGAAAAACCCGAAGAAAACCAATCGAGGGGATACGTGGATTTCGGGATAGGCAATTACCTGAATATGGTCGGGAATGCAGGTTATCGTATTTTGCAGAATGACAAAGACAAGTTGGGTGTGTGGTTGCAACATCGCTCTACTTGCGGAACGGTGGATTACAATCAATCGTTAACGGAGGACTATCCCGACTCGAAGAAGATGCACCGGCTCGAAGAGCGAGTGGTCGCCGATTATCTTCACTCCTTCGGGAAGCTGGATTTGGGAATAAGCGGCGGTTATCGTTACGACTCCTTCAACTATTACGGATTGCGATACCCCGGTTTGACGGGAATATCTTCGCCTAACCAAGAGATAAACCGGTTCTTCTTGAAAAGCCATATAGCCTCGACTGCCGGAGAGTCGGACCTACTTTATAAAGTTTCATTGGCATATTACCGATACGGGTATCACCGGGGATATTTACAAAGTGAAAAAGGGGCTGCCGAGAATTTAGTGAATGCAGACTTTACATTGTCTGCGCCGATCGACAGACGCAGCTCTATTTCTTTGGACGGTTCTTTCGATTATGTGGGTTACAGCCGGTTACAGTCGGCAGCGAATTACGGTATGATTTCATTGAATCCCCGGTATGACTGGCGGAATGAACACGTGGCTTTTGCGGTCGGTGTCAAGGCCGATGTTTCTTTCAACAACGGAACTATTTTGCGATTCTCTCCCGATGTGCGATTCGATTGGACGATAGTTCCCGATGTACAGTTTTATACGGCTTTTACGGGCGGGAAGAAACTGAATACGTGGCGAAGTGTTTCGGCCTATACGCTCTACTTCAATCCGTCGGCACAGGTAGATAATACGTATGTGCCGTTGGATGCCTCATTGGGAATACGCATTAACGCATTACCCGGATTTTCCATAGGGCTTTCGGGCGGTTATGAAATTTGTAAAAAGGCGTTGTTCCTTTTACCCGAAGATTTGGACGGAAAGTTTACAGGTGTGTCGCGTTTTTGGGGTATCGATGCCAATGCTTTGAAAGCAGAGCTCGATGTATCTTATCGTTACGGTACGAAATTGGAGGCTTCGGCGAAGGTCGGGTATCACCGATGGAAGACCGCCGATGGGGGGGAGACGATTTCGTATAACCGTCCGCAGTGGGAAGGAGGAGTGAATATCCGTTATATGCCTGTTCGCCCGTTCACGCTCGAAGCCGGATATGAGTTTGCTGCGGGTCGGGAGTATTCAAATCTCGGAAAGCTCTCCGATATACATCTCGTTCACTTGAAAGCCTCGTATGCTTTCACTTCTTGGTTTTCGCTTTACGGACTTACCGACAATGTGCTGAACCGGAAATACGATATTCTTTACGGTATGCCGGCACAAGGCATCAATTTCATGTTCGGGGTCGATTTGAAATTTTGAGGGTAAGAGGTCTGTTCTCGACATTTTTAACCCTTCCATCACTATGTGTGCCACCTCCCCTATATGACTAACGCCACACCCCGCAATACTACGGGACGCGGCAGGGGAGAAGAAGGATTTAACCTCTCCCACCGTGTCGGGAGTACTCATGGGACGAGTGGGTAGTTTAAAAACAGGATTTATCTCGTCAGCTTTTTCGGAGGGAATAGTATAGGAGAAAGGCGTTGGGGAGGATATGCGACAAAAACTCTACATGGTAGGAACGATTCAAAATGTGTGCGATATACATTATTTAATAAAAAAGTAGAAAAAAGCTCTGTATTACAATCTGTTTTTCTAATTTTGCGCAAAATTTGAACGAACATTGCGCATATGGCAAAAAATTTGGTAATCGTAGAGTCTCCGGCAAAGGCTAAAACCATTGAGAAGTTTTTAGGAAAGGATTTCGAAGTCCTTTCGAGCTACGGACATATCCGTGATCTCAAAAAAAAGGATTTCAGTGTGGATATCGAGCATAACTATAAACCTATTTATGAAATCCCCGCCGACAAAAAAAAGTTGGTGGAAACGCTGAAACAGGAGGCAGACAAAGCGGATATGGTTTGGCTGGCTTCCGATGAGGACCGCGAGGGAGAGGCTATCGCATGGCACTTGTTCGAAGTGTTGAAATTGAAACCGGAGAAAACGAAACGGATTGTTTTCCATGAGATTACCAAAGATGCCATACTCCATGCCATTGAGAATCCCCGGGATATAGATTTGAATCGGGTAGATGCCCAGCAGGCTCGCAGGGTACTCGACCGTATCGTGGGATTCGAACTTTCGCCTGTTCTGTGGAAAAAGGTGAAGCCTGCTTTGTCGGCCGGTCGTGTACAATCGGTCGCAGTGCGCTTGATTGTAGAACGGGAGCGAGAAATCTCGGCGTTCAAGCCCGAAGCAGCCTATCGGGTGATCGGGGAATTTTTGTTACCCGGAGGGGAATTGTTGAAGGCCGAATTGAGCCAACGATTGAAAACCGAAGACGAGGCGAAGGCTTTGCTCGAAGCCTGCAAGACCGCACAGTTCTCTATCGGGGACGTGACGGTGAAACCTGCAAAGAAATCGCCTGCGGCTCCGTTCACCACTTCCACATTGCAACAGGAAGCCGCCCGGAAATTGGGCTTCTCCGTGGCTCAAACCATGATGGTAGCTCAACGGCTTTATGAGGCGGGACATATCACCTATATGCGTACCGACTCGGTGAATTTGTCATCGCTGGCTATAAATACGACCAAAGACGAGATTGTGAAAACTTTGGGCGAGAGATATCTGCACATTCGAAATTACCATACGCATACCAAAGGAGCACAGGAAGCGCACGAGGCAATACGTCCCACGTACATCAGCCATCACGAAATCAATGCTTCCTCTCAGGAAAAACGATTGTATGAATTGATTTGGAAACGTACGATCGCTTCGCAAATGAGCGATGCCGAGCTGGAAAAGACGACTGCGACCATCGCCGTTTCGGGAAGGAAAGAACACTTCGTCGCCGTGGGCGAGGTCTTGAAATTCGACGGTTTCCTGAAAGTGTATATGGAGTCTACCGATGACGAAGGCGATGCAGAAGGAAACGACAAGATGTTACCTGCATTGGCGAAAGGCGATGTGCTGGCATTGTCGTCGGTCACGGCAACGGAACGTTTCTCGCAAGCTCCCGCCCGCTATACCGAGGCCAGTCTGGTTCGTAAATTGGAAGAGCTGGGTATCGGTCGGCCTTCTACCTATGCACCAACCATTTCGACCATACAGCAACGCGAATATGTCGAGAAGGGCGATCGGAAAGGAACGGAGCGGAAATATCGTATGTTGACGCTGCACGATGGGAAAATAGAATCGGGAGAGAAAACCGAGCTCACGGGAGCCGATAAAGGCAAACTGCTCCCCACCGATATAGGAGTTGTCGTCAACGATTTCTTGACGGAGTATTTCCCCGATATTCTCAATTATAACTTTACGGCGAATGTCGAGCAGCAATTCGACGATATTGCCGAGGGAAAAACCGTGTGGAACGATGAGATAGATCATTTTTACAAACTCTTTCACCCGGTGGTAGAGAGCGCTCTCGCTTTGCGGTTGGAGCATAAAGTGGGCGAACGGGTATTGGGTAAGGACCCGAAAAGCGGTCGTCCCGTATCGGTGAAGATAGGCCGTTTCGGTCCGTTGGTACAAATCGGTACTCCCGAAGATACGGAGAAGCCGTTGTTTGCTTCGTTGCTCAAAGGACAATCGATGAGCACGATTACATTGGAAGAGGCTTTGAAACTGTTCGATTTGCCCCGAACCTTAGGCGATTTCGAAGGTAAAACCGTTGTCGTGGGTATTGGCCGTTTCGGTCCGTATATTCGTCACGACGGCAAATATGTATCGTTGCCCAAAGAGTTCACCCCGCAGGGTGTTTCGTTAGAGGATGCGATAATGTTGATTCAGCAAAAGCGCGAGCAGGAAAGTCAACGCCTTATCAAGAAGTTCGATGAAGATGATGAACTCGAACTGCTTAACGGTCGTTTCGGTCCGTATATCGCTTATAAAAAGAAGAATTATAAATTACCCAAAGGTTCCGAACCGGCATCGCTCACGTTCGCCGATTGCATGAAGATTGTCGAGGATGCCGACAAGGCTCCTGCCAAAAAGAAACCGGCCCGGAAAAAGACGACGAAATAAAAGAGATCCAATGGAATATTGCGGGGTATGCTCGAAAGTTAAATACTTTTGGGCATACTTTTTTTAGAAGCTGTTTTAAATTTATAGAGAAATAA
>ERZ779874.2009-NODE-2009-length-17918-cov-2.641438_pt1 | contig 17918 bp, 23 predicted proteins | sample MGYA00511031_ERZ779874 | MGnify/ENA primary metagenome ERZ779874 (study PRJEB29588, sample SAMEA2156850) | human gut metagenome | biome: human gut; feature: human-associated habitat; material: faeces | place: Denmark | collected 2008/2010 ...
TAGAAGTCAGAGAAGAAGATTAAAGAGGAGAAAATTATGGCAAAGAAAAGTTTTTTCGAGAAGCTCGGTCTTGTTGAGTCGGAAGTAACTTCTGAGTATGAAATGCCAGAAGTAGCGGACGTGAATGTTGGTGTCTCTTTTGGACCTAATATCGAACAGCCGACTCCTGTGCAGGCCGAGGTCCCGGAGGGTGACACGATTGACATCGGAGCTGTCTACGAAGCTAATAGTATGAATCCTGCCGACGCCGTAACGGTCTACAAGATTAAGGATGTGATCGATACATTCCCGTCTGAGATGCCCACCAAGACAAAGCGAGCAACAGTCAAAAACCTGATGACGACATTGGGCTATGATGCGACCACGATTATTTCTGATGCAGAGCAGCGCAAGGAACTCCTGCGGACGGTTGGTAATGACAAGATGAATGCTCTGTTTGACGAGATGAAGAGCAATGACCAACAGATTGAATCCATGAAGGAACAGATTGAAGCGCTGACTAATCGCAACGTTGAAGCTGGTGCGGCAATTGAAAAAATCACCAATACAGTCCAGGACGAACTCAAGATGATTTCTTCTATTGAGGAATTTATCGAAGAGGATAAGACGGAGCCCGCCGGGAAGGAAGGTGCTCAGTAATGTTTTCTTTTACAATTCCTGAGTTTACGCTTATCTGTGTTGGTGTTGTTGCGGTCGGCAGTTTGATTCTATTTCCGTCATTCCGCCAGCAGATTAAAGCATTAGCCGGTGGTTTCTTACAGGTTTTCGTGCAGGATACAGCCAAGACGCCGGATGGTGCCCGTGCTATCTATGCTCAGAAAATCGATGAAATGACTAAGAAATACGCAGATGCCTGTAATACTCTGCGAGATCTGACTGGAAAACTCAAGACGATTCAAGATAACTATGCTGTCTGTCAGAAGCAGGAAAAGACATATGATGAACAATCAAAGGCAGCCATGAGTCATGGCGATGTGGAATCTGCACGAACCTACGCTCGACTGTTACAGGAGGAAATCGATAAAGCTGAGAATCTGGCTGATCAGTTCCAGAAGATGAAGCCTGCTGCGGAAGAAGTCAAGGCAATCAAGGAAAAGCTTGAAAATCAGTTGGCCGCCCTGAAGCGTGAGAGCAAGGATGTGGTAGCTGAATTGAAGGCGAACGAGCAGGTTGCTGATGTATATTCAAACTTGGATCGTCTGCGTGCATCTACCGGCACTGATAAAATGCTCAACGCCACTCGCGATGGCCTTCAGGAGAGTCGTGAAAAGGCAGCGGGTGCAAAGGTTTTGTATCAGACCAGTCGAGAGGGAAAGCTGGACAGGGCGGACGCAAACACTGCTGATTATAAAGTGAGTTCGTATTTAGAGAGTCTGAAAAAGAGCAATCCGAATGTGGTTACATATAATATTCCTGACCTGAATGCGTTTTCTAAGTCGTCTGGATTGAATACTCAGTCCAAGAAATAAAATCAAAAATTAAATAGGAGAGAATAACATGTCTAAGTTCAAATTGACTAAGGCTGGCCGCGCTGTTGTTGGCGTGGTGCTTGCTGTGGCTGGTGTTGTTGGCGGCATTAAGGGCGGCGTGATCAAGTTCGACAAAAAGAAGCCGACAGCCTCGAAGCCGAGCACTTCTATCAGTACGGATAAGCCGTCTAATTCCGCCGGGGATGATACAATCAATCTATCTCTGGATGAGTGGGCAGGCTGGCTGAGTTGCGTTACGGCAAATGGCGGTCTTACTACTCAGCCCGGTTCTGTGTTTGATCAGCTCGGCATCAAGGTGAATATCAATGTCATCAACGATGCGACTGAGTCCAGTAACGCTCTGATCTCTGGTGACCTGCAGGCAGCTGGTTATACTACGAACCGTGTGGCATTCTTGTCTCAGAAGTTTACTGACGCTGGCAAGAATGTTATCATGCCGATTTTCACCAACTACAGCTATGGCGGTGACGGTATCATCGCTTCTACTAAGTTCGCTGATGTGAATTCGTGGGTCAATGCCAAGATCGGTGTCCCTGAGTTCTCTGAGGCGGAGACTCTGGTTGCTTGGTTTGTTAATAATTCCAGTCTGTCTGATGCTGACAAGGCAACTATCATGAACAATCTGATTATGTTCGGCACCGCAGACGATACCGCTAAAGCATATTTCGCTGGCCAGATTGATGTGGCTGCAACATGGGAACCCTATCTGACTCAGGCCAAGACTTACACCAATAGCACTGTCGTGTTTGATACGAAGTCTTCCTCCTCTCTGGTTATGGACGGCATTGTGTTTGACGCAGATTGGGCAGCGGCTCATGAAGATACCGTCAAGAAGTTCGTTCAGGGCATTCTGATGTCTTATGACCAGCCTATCAATTACAATGCAGCTCGTGAAGTGTTCCCGATGTACTCTACTTCTTCTGATGCCGATATTGATGCGACTTATGCAAACGCTAAGATGGCAAGCTGGAAAGACAACTACAATATTCTGAATGATACCGCTCCGATGATTTATAACCAGATGTGCGACATTTGGGAGGGTCTGGGTGAAACTGTTAATCGTGATCTCGTAAATACGCTGTTTGATACTACATATATCGATGCGCTCAAGAGTGATTTCAAGTCTACTTCTGCTGCAAATGCTACTACGAAGGTGACTGTGAGCGACGAGACTCGTGCAAACATCACTCAGCAGGTTACTGGTAATCTGGACTATGATTCGATGCTGAGCAAGACCGCTAATGTAACTTTTGTGCCGGATTCTTCCGTGTTTACCGATCAGGCCAGCGCTGCTTCTGTTCTGAATGATTTCGTGAATATCGCTAAGACTCTGGATGGCACTATGATTGTTATCAACGGTAATATCAATGCGAATAACCAGACTGAGTTTGGCGTGCAGCTTTCTGCTAATCGTGCTCAGACCGTTGCAAACTATCTGGCGTCTCAGGGCATTGATCAGAATCGACTGATTGTCACTGGTTCCGGCAATGCAAAGTATCAGGCTGATAAGGCGGCTGGCGCTCTGAGTAGTGATGCAAGCGTGTATCAGTCCACGGATATCAGTTTCATGCGAATCGAGAACTGAGGTGATTCAGATTGATCTGGATTGAAATCAGTAAAGCAATTTGGATTGTGGGTGGATTGATGTTAGCTTCTTTTGCGGCTGGCTATCTCTTCCATGGTCCAACATTTAAAACTTAAAATCTTTGGCGGTGCTTAGGTAGCACTGGGTGCCGCCTTATATAATGTGCCATAGCCAAGTCGGTTAAGGCAAGGGACTTTGACTCCCTGATCGTGTGTTCGAATCACACTGGCACAACCAAAAATCAGAATAGGAGCACATTATGATTACTTTAACTGGTGCACGGCAATTAGAACAAGCGCTTAATGATTTTATTCTCGAGTGCCGATATGGTGCTCACCCATGTGAAGGATGTAAGTTTTATGAGGTTTGTTTGAAATTGCATATGCCTAATAAGACAGATCCTGACCAGTGGGCAATGTATTGAGAGGATTCTATGATGACTACTCCAAAGGATTTAGAAGTTGCACTGTTAGATTTTATTACAGAATGCGAACAATCTGAAAATTGCGACGATTGTATGTATCGTGAATTTTGCACTCGGTTTGTCACTCCATACAACGATGATTATCCATGTGAATGGGAAATTTTAAAAAAGTCAGGAGGTATTCCATGCTAACAGTAGAACAAAGCAAGTCTATCTATAAAGAACTCGCAGCTGTTTGCATTGAAAGAAGCGGAAACGGACTAGACTGTTCTGGATGCAAATACGAAAACAACTGCGATGATATATTGAAAGAGGTGTTTAAACTTGAGTGTTTACATGACAGGTGATATTCATGGAGACCCTATTCGTCTGTGGAGCATCGAAAACTTTTGCAACAACCATAAGACAACCATTGACGATTGGTTGATTTGCCTTGGTGATGTTGGCCTAAACTACTATGGAGCGAAATCCAAAAAGGAAATCGCAATCAAGAATGAAGTGGCCAAACTTCCGATCAAGATGTTTTGTATCCACGGAAACCACGAACGTCGGCCGAGTGAAGAGGATGGATATATTGAAACAGAGTTATGCGGAGAACACTCGATTCGTGGTCATGTGTTATGGAATCCAAATTATCCAAATCAGTTCTTTGCTATCGATGGTGAAATCTATGTAATCCAAACCTCGGAACGTACATTGGATGCACTCGTTTGCGGTGGTGCCTATTCTGTTGATAAGTATTATCGTCTGCAGTGTGGTGGGAACTGGTGGCCAGATGAGCAGCCAAGTGAACTTACAAAAGGTCTCGTGCGTCTTATGGCGACAAGATATCCGATTGACATCATGTTGACCCATACTTGTCCGCTCCGTTTTGAACCCAAAGAATTATTTTTGGATTGCATTGATCAGAGTACGGTCGATACATCAACAGAAGAGTTTTTTGATGACCTTTACGAGCAATTCCCGGCGGATCAAAAGCCGATGTGGTATTTTGGACACTTTCATGGAGATAAATACACGGATGATTATGTGATGCTCTATAACGACATCATAGAACTGAAGTGAGTTTATAAATAAAAAAGGAAAGGGGAACAGAGATGCTGTATGGACGAGCTTCTCCCAATTTGATGCGATAATAGGCGAAAATCAAATTAGATAGGAGAAATAATATGCTTTGCAATTTTTGTGGTAAGACGCTGGACCCCTGTGACGAAGCAAATTTGGGAGATCTGACTGTACGGTTCTTTTATGGAAGCAAACGCGACGGAGACCGGATGAAGTTTTCCATGTGCTCTGATTGTGTTGATAAGCTGACGGACGAATTTATTTCCCGTTGTAAGCATGAGCCGACAATTGAAGCAGGTGGTATTCCTAATAGTAGTATCCCTGTCTGGGAGTCTAAAACCACTGAAGAAATCGATTACTAATGTTGATATACATAGGAGGTACATATGGCAGAGAAGAACATTTATCCTCGTTTTAATTTTTGTGGCGATATCGTCATTCCGAAGCGGAACAACCCTTGGGTAAAGCGCGATACTTATAACAACTCTGAAAAGATTAGCCTGAACATGGGCATCAAGAACGGCATGAATTGCGTTTATGTGTCCGCTCAGGGTTTCAAGAACGACACTATTAAGACCAAGAATGTCGATAACGAGGATATCGAGATTGATTGGGAGGATCGTTTCGATAAGGATACTGTCGATATGGTGTCCAGTATGCGAAAGTATGTTGTAAATCTCGGCGAGCGCAAGGAGTTCATTACCGCATGGGATATGATCGAGTATCTGGAATCTGCTCTGGCTGGTTATGCTGAGCCGATCGTTGTGGCTGGTATTTATAAGTTGCGTCCCGGCACTGGTGCATATAAGGATCGCATTTTTGAGGAGTTTCAGATTCAGAATGTGTATGCAGCAGTTGACGGCAAAGACACTCCGCATCTAACTATGAATCTGGATCTGTATTATGACAAGAACAGTATCGACCGTTCCGAGGAGAAGTCTGAAGGTAAGATTTTCATGAATTGCTACACTCCGATGTGGTCGGCCGCTGATGTCGCTCAGAAGATGTTCCCTGTGAGCACCGTGTTTAACACTTCTGTTTTGGATATGAGCAAGGAGAAGCACAAGCGGATTTACGACCTGAAGATGCGCTACCTCGAAACCAAGTCCAAGAATCCCGTTCATATGAACTGGGCAATCGGTGTTGTGAATGGCGCAGAAGAGAAGGAATTCGATGAGAGCTGCCTGACTGATGTCCAGCGTGAGTTCATTGAGGCTGGCCTGAATAAATTGGAGGATTTTAAGCCGCGTGGGAATATCTACGGCGAGAAGGTTCACGAGCTGCGTCTGATCAAACCGTTGGTTAAGGATGAATTCAAGGAGTGCATGACTGCTGCAGACTCCGACATGACCGCTCGCGAGTTTGAGGACATGATTTATTCTCCGTCTGAAGATGAAACCGTTGACGACATGGTGAAGAAGTCCTACAAAAAGCCTGCAACAAAGGCGGCTAAGCCTACTGAGGTGGAAGAGGACGACGGTATTGATACTCTGTTCTAATTTTTTGCCCACACAAACAGGACTTAAAAATACTTATATAAGGAGAATACATAATGGCGCGTAAATTTGGTAAGAAAACTGAAATTAGTTTGAATCCTCTTGATTATAGTATCTATTTGATGGGCGAGGGCGGCATTGGCAAAACTACGCTAATTAAACAGGTTTGTGAAAAAATGGTTGGTGATGATGGCTATATCTTTTTGACCTGTGGTAAAGAAGCAGATCAGGCCACTATTGAAGGTATCGTTCAGGAAGCCGTGTGGGATTGGGAACATTTTGATGAAGTCACTATGTATATCATTGAAAATCGCTTCACTGATTATAGTGATTTGAAGGTTGTTGTCATTGACACCATTGATGAACTGATGCGAATGGCCGAAGATGAGACAATTCGAATTTGGAACCGTGAGAATCCTGATAAGCGTACAAAGTCTTTTAAGGCAACTTTCTCTGGATTTAACGGCCCCACTGATAAAGCAACCGAATTAGTTACGAATCGTCTGTGGGAACTGAAGCGTGTAGGTATCAGCCCTATCATTATTGGTCATACAAAGAAGACCGATATTACTGATCCTGTTACACTGGCAAGTTACTCCATGTTGTCTACCAATATGGACAAGCGGTATTTCAATGCACTGAAAAACAAGGTCGATGTCGTTGGTGTCGCATATATTGATCGCGATATCGATAAGGTAAAAACCGGTCGTAAGAATGTTGTCAATGGCAAAGAGGAAATTATTGGCAAGGTTAAGTCCGAGCGTCGTGTAATTTGCTTCCGCGATGACAACTTCTCTGTGGACTCCAAGAGTCGTTTCGCTGATATTGTTGATCGTATTCCTCTGGACGCAGATGAGTTCATCAAAGCTCTGACCGATGCAATCAAGGCAGAACACGATAAGGGCGGTCGTTCTTATGAAGCAGATCTGAAGAAGCAGGCAGCAGAGAAGAAGAAGGTTGAGTCGGTACAGGCCGAGCGTGTAAAGCAGTATGTCGGAGCAGTTCAGGATGAAGAGGATGAACAGTATCGCGCCGAGTGGATTAGTGCAATTCAGAATAACTATAAGAGCGCATCTGATGATGTAAAAGCGAAGGTTACTGAAGTGCGTAACAACATCGGTAAGAAGTTCTCAGATCCGGAGTTCCCGATTGCAGAACTGAAGAAAGTTTATTCTTTAGTCGTATAAACATAACTTAAATATATAAACAGCAGGGTGGGTTGGTGGGAATTTATTATGAGGAGTAAATATGGCTAAGCCGGTAATGGTTACATGTATGGCCACAGGCGTCAAAGGCCCAAGAGATCAATATTATAAAGCGCCTAACAAACGGTATTTTCAGTCTGAAGCGGTTTATCAAGCGTGGCTGGCTGGTCGTAGAAAAGAAAAAGCTCTGAAGAACAAGCCGAAACATTATGACAAGCCGGGTAGAACTCCTGAATCGTACAAGAAACTCTGTGATACCATTGCAGATTTCCTTGGTTATGAGCGAGGTGGAGCACAGCCGATGCCGACGATTGTGTTTCGACGACTAAAAGAACTTGATTTTTACTCAGACGAAATTATTCAGCAAACATTGGATGAAAGTGCAGATGCAGTTCAGTGGGCGATGCAGAATAAAAACTTCGAAGATGATGCTGGCGCGGCGAGTTATTTGATGGCAATTGTTCGCAATAAAATCAAAGGCGTATATGATCGCGAGAAAAACAAAACAAGGAAGACCGCAAGAGAAGATTCTAGGCCGGATCTCGATACAATGGTTGACCTGTCAAATATTGGAACAGTACATAAAGGAAATGATGTTAGCAGCTTGCTAGGAGGTGACGATTTATGGATTTGAACAAAGCTATTGCGAGAATCGAAGAAAATCGAGTACGTGCCGAAGCAAGCTTTGTTTTTTGTTTGTGGAAAGATCCTCAGCGATACGATGATTATAAAAACGTCAACGAGGGAACGGATAAGACTCTGATTTGTGAAGATCAGGTGTTTTATTTCATGATTGGACGCGGCATTCGTCGGCAGGGATTCACGAACATTGACAATATCACTCTTGATACATATCTGGCTGATAAGCCCTCTCTCCGTAAACATTATGAGGAATTGAATGGTTGGCGTGCTTGTGTTGGCATGATGGAGTTGGTTGATCCTGAAAACACGGATAGCTATTATAACCAGATCTCTAAGATGAATACGCTCAAAATCTTGGCTACCAAGTATGACGAGCTGCTTAGTCATCCAGAGCGGTTTGATGACGCAACAAATGAAGATGTGTATAACACTTTTGAGTTGCTCAATAATCAGGCGGCACTTATTACAGGACAGGATTCCAAGGTTGAGGATTTGGTCGTCGATGAAAAATATTTGCAGCAATGTAATGAAGGACAAGACCAAGGAATTAGTTATGCGGCTGGCGCTCCTATTTTGAATTATCTGACACTTGGTGCACCCGTGGGAGATATGTATATGCTTGCCGGGCATAGCGGCGCGGGCAAGTCGAGCCTGATATTTGAATTGATGGTACTTCCGTTTGCCGAACAGGGAAATCAGGTGGCTATAATTTCAAACGAAATGATGTCAAAAGCATATAAAAATATGCTGCTGGTTCATATTCTTACGAAAGATTTGAATTATTGGAAAATCACACGTAAGAAATTAAAAATAGGGCATTTTAATGAAGAAGAATGGAAGATGCTTCGTAAGGCCGCACAAATCACAAAAGAAAAATACTCCAATATTCGTTTCATAAAAATGTTCGAAAACGACACTGGAAAACTATTGAAACACATAAAACGACTAGCAAGAACAGGAACGAAAGTCGTTGTGTACGATACGCTCAAAAGTGATGACAGTGTAGATGATAACATGTGGCAAGCATTGCTTATGAACAGTCGTCGTATTTTCAATGTGGTCAATAAAGAGCAAATCGCATTTGTCAGTACTTTTCAGCTTGCATTACATACAACAAACCAGCGATGGCTTGATGCTTCTTGCTTATCTAATTCAAAACAGATTAAAGAAGTTATTAGCGAGCTCGTGATGGTTCGTAGACTTTGGCAGGATGAATATACTGGTGAAAAGTTCGATTGTGATCCGTACTATCGTTCGAAGGAAAATCCAAAAATCAAGATTCCGATTGTGCTTGACAAAGACAAAACATATGTTGTCGCATTTTTGAATAAAACGAGAAACGATGAAGATGGACAAACAATCCTTTTTCAGTTTGATGGCGCATGGAACTGCTGGCGAGAGCTTGGGTATTGTACCATTATAAACGATCATGGCCAGTATGATAGGAGATAAATAAAGAAGGGAGGACTCGGTATGAATGGATGTAAACGCTTTGCAGTCTAAGCTTGAAAATCAGCCAGACAAAATCATCCAAATTCTTGAAGCTCTTGGCTTTGAAAATATCAAGTTCAATCCTCAAAAAAACAATCTGAGATTTGCTCGCGAAGAACAAAGAAACCCGACCAGCTGTCTGGTGGATTGTGCAACGTTACGATTCTTTGTCTTTTCTACGAACCAAAAAGGAAACATATTCAGCTTGATTATGGATGTCAAACGATGTTCATTTCCTGATGCGTTGAAGTTCGCCGCAATTAAAGCCGGTTTGTCGTTGGAAGAGTTAAATATTAAAACTCGCTGGCCATTTGGTGGTTTCTTTTTAAAACTGTTGCCGAATTACGAAGAAGAGATGGAAGAATTGGAAACGTATCCAGAAGAGATTTTGGAACCGTATGCAAATAAATTCAGTATTCAATTTGTCAAAGACGGTATCAGTTTGAGAACACAAGAAAAATTCGGCATCGGATATGATGTTGACTCAAATAGAATCACAATTCCAGAGCGTGCGATAGATGGTTCATTAGTCGGAATTATGGGACGTGCAAATTATGAATGCGATCACGACAAACGATGGTTTCCATTGATATCTTGTCCGCGAAGCAAGACATTGTTTGGGTACGGCGAAAATTATCGGCGCATTCAAGAAACCCAAAATCTGGTTCTGTTTGAATCTGAAAAGGCAGTTCAGCAATGTGATTCGTTTGGCAGTAATATTGCCCTTGCAACGTGTGGCTGTCATGTGTCAGAAACTCAAGCAAAATACATAAAGCGACTTCTTCCAAAGAAAATTATTCTGGCTTATGACGAAGGACTTGAAGAAGAACATCTGGTCAATGAGTGCAAAAAGCTAATTGTGAATAACCCGATCCTGAAAACAAAGGTCGGATATGTATGGCCTGATGGGTTGATTCCAGAAGGGTCTAAAAAGAACGTTGCCGACCTCGGACGCGAAGCTTATCAAGAAGGATTAACAAAATATGTGAAGTGGGTAGAGGAGTGATGTAAATGGGTCAAAGAGTCGTTGCCCCAGAACTACAGGCGTTGTACGACAAAGGAGCGCAAGTGTACAGCTATTCAAAGCTCGGCACGATTCATGATTGTCCGTATAATGCGTATCTTACATATATCGAAAAGCGCGAACAGTGCCAGAATGTATATTCCTATCTCGGCGGAACCTGCCACGACGTTCTCGAAGGAATCATTGAGGGCAAGAACACAGAAGCAGATATTAAACCAGCACTTCAAAATGCCTTAGATGAGCTCGATATGCTTGGTATTGATTTTCCAAAGACACGAGATGGTGGCAATGGCATCAGAGATCGCTGGGTTGGCAATATGATGTGCATGGCTCGAGATTATATCAGTCCAAAAGGCAAGTTCGAGGTTGAAAAGCTACTGATTCTTAAACTGAGAGAGGATAGATATTTACAGGGGTATGCTGATTTGATTCGTGTTTTGCCGGATGGTCGGCTGCAGGTGCTGGATATCAAGACGTCGAGTCAATTCCAAGACAAAGATCTTCTTCATTATGGTCGGCAGTTAGTTGCTTATACTTTGGCACTGGAACAGGCCGGATTTACAGTGGCTGGAGCGGCTTGGATCATGGTGAAATACTGTAAGATCGTTTATGAAGTTGGTTCTGGCAGACGAGCAAAACTAACTGAAAAAGTACTCGATAGATGCAAAGTTGGTTACACACTTCGGGCTACGGTTCGTTCCAAGATGAAAGCAGCGGGATACGACAGCGACGAAATTGAAATCGCAACACAGGCATTTATTGAATCAAACGACATCAATGATTTGCCAGAAGATATCCGCTGCCAGTTCAAATTGACTACATATGTTCGTCCGTATCATATCACAAACGAACTGCGCAAGGAATGCATTGATTACATAAACGAAACGGCAGATGAATTCGAAGAGCGAAAGCAGACAGGTGAATGGCCTGCGCGTGAGATTGAAGAGAAGAACGGCAATCCGAACTTCTTCTGTACAAATCTGTGTGGACATCGTAAAACCTGTGAACCACTACGAGATTGTATCAATAAGAAGCAGTTTTATGCAACAAAAGATCCGAGTGACGCAGCGATGAATGAATTGTTTTAAGGAGGAGTTATGGAGCAAAACTACTGTGTATACCATATCCACGACGATAAAGGTTCGCTCCTTGATTCTTGTACAAAATGGGAAGACTATGTTGATCTCGCTGCTTCTTACGGAATGAAAGCAATCGCCTCTACAAACCATGGTTACAACCTTAACTGGACTGCAAAGAAACAGTACGCAGAAAAGAAGGGGCTGAAGTTTATCGTTGGTTGTGAGGTTTATCTTACTTCTGATATGTATCACTATCCAGAGATTCCAGACGAGGTTTATGAATCTTATCAGGGATGGGACCCGCAGGAAGCACAAGAGGAAATCGGCAAAATGATGGACGCCGGACGTTATAAAGTTCGCGACAACTTCCATACGATTCTTCTTTGCAAAAATGCCCGTGGTGTTCTGGAGTTAAACAAAGTAATGGGCGCATCTTATGATGCTGACCACAAGTATTATAAGCCGCGCATTACTTTTGAAGAATTCTTTGGTCTGTCTGATAACATCATCAAAATCTCTGCCTGTCTGGCAAGTCCGCTTCGTAAATACACGTCAGAATGTGATGGATTTCGTCAGGAAATCTATGACAAACTATGCGAGACCTATGATTATTATGAGATTCAATATCACGATTGTGACGATCAAAAGGAATATAACCAGTATCTCTGGGAGCTTTCCAAAAAATATCACAAGCCACTGATTGCTGCAACTGATACTCACAGTCTGAATGCGTATAAAGCAGAATGCCGCAAGATCCTTATGATGGGCAAGGGAATCGAGTTCACTGGCGAGGACGAATTCGACCTGACATTCAAATCTTATGATCAACTTGTTAGCGCGTTTGAAGTTCAAAATTCACTCCCACGCGAAGTCTGGATGGAAGCAATCAGGAATACGAACCGGATGGCTGATAGTGTCAAGGATTTTACTTTAAACACAAAAGCAAGATATCCAATTTTGACAGGGTCTACAGAATCAGACGAAAAGGAATATATCAGTCGTACCCACAGGATGTTTAACGATAAGGTCAAACGCAAAATTATTCCAGAGAACGAAATTGAGCAGTTTAAAGCAGATATTGAAGAAGAGCTAAAGGTTTTTAAAAAGACTAATATGCTGGGTTTTATGTTATCTATGAGCGACCTGATGATTTGGGGCAAGAACGATGGAATTCCGTTCGGTCCAAGTCGCGGTTCTGTTGCTGGATCTCGATGTGCATTTATTACTGACATTATCGATGTGAACCCTGTTCGCTGGAATCTTGTGTTTTCTCGTTTTTGTAACGAAAATCGAGTAGAGATTGGCGATATTGATATCGATGTTCCCGATGCTTATCGTTCCAAAATTTATAACCATATTTTTGAATCGTTCGGTCGTGAGAAGTGTGCGTATGTTCTGGCTATGGGTACTCTGGCAGGAAAGGCGACAATCGACGAGATTGGACGAGCTCTTGCTAAGGTCTGGAAGCGAGAAAATCAGGGCACAGATGAGTCTGAGAACCCTTATTCTCTTGATCGAATTGCAAAAGTGAAAAAGGAATACGACGCCGACGCTGAAAAGTGCCGTGCAGACCATCCTGATATCTTCTACTATTTCGATGGATTGCAGGGGACAATTGTATCGTTGTCTCACCATCCGGCTGGCGTTATCATCGCTCCAATCGACCTCTATAAGAGGTATGGTGTCTTCCAAGATAAAGACGGTTTGCCTATTCTGTGTCTTGACATGGAAGCGTCTCATGCAGTCGGTCTGGCAAAGTACGACATCCTCGGTCTTGATACAGTATCTGTTATTGATAAGACTTGTAAGCTGGCTGATATTCCGTACCCACACACATGGGAAATGAACTTCGATGACCAAAAGGTTTGGGCTGACATGAAAAAATCTCCTGTTGGCATCTTCCAGTTTGTTGAGGATTTTGCATTTGATTCGCTCAAAAAATACGATGTTCATAGCATTGCAGATTTGAGCTTGGTCACAGCAGCTATTCGACCCGGCGGTGCTTCTTACAGAGATAAGCTCTTCCGGCACGAAGCAAATCACAACCCATCGCCTGAAATTGACGAGCTGTTAAAAGATAGCTTGGGTTGGCTTGTTTTTCAGGAACAGACTATTGCATTCCTTCAACAGTTCTGTGATATGAGCGGCGGTGATGCAGATAGTGTTCGTCGTGCAATCGGTCATAAAAATAAAGCAGAATTGGATGCAGCGATGCCTCGTATCTTGAATGGTTATTGTAATCACTCGACAAAATCAAGAGAAACTGCTGAGACAGAAGCAAAAGAATTCCTACAGGTTATTGAGAACTCCGCCTCGTATCAGTTTGGTTTGAATCACGCTACCGGGTACTCGATTCTTACATATTATTGTGCGTATTATCGTTACTACTACACGCATGAGTTTATCACGGCGCTGCTTAATACAGCAGATACGCAAGATAAAATCATTAAAGCAACTCAATTGGCTGGCGAGCGTGGAATTCAAATTATGCCAATCAAGTTCAGGCATTCAAGAGATGAATATGTCTACGACAGAAGCGACAAAAAGATCTATCAAGGCATGGAATCTATCAAGTATCTAAACAAACGGCTAAGTCGTGAATTCTACAAGCTACGCAATACAAAGTTCGATTCTTTTGTTGATCTGCTTGTTATGAATCAGAAGAAAAAAATTGCCGACAGTCGTCAGATGGATATTCTTATCAAGCTTGATTTCTTCTCTGAGTTTGGCAATCCGAATCAGCTTCTGGAGCAGGTAAAAATCTTCAATGAATTCTATGGTGCAAAGCAGCTTAACAAGCTTGATTTGGACGAGCTGCTGCCACATGACACAATGCTCAAACTGTGCGAAAAAGAAACTGAAAAGAAGTATGTCAATGTCGATTGGCTAAGAATCGTCCAACTACTTTGTATGAAAACTTCCGATATCAAGACTTCAATTACTGAACGAATACAGTATGAAGCTGATTGCCTTGGATATATCCAACTCACTATTCCAAAATTAAATCCTTCTTATATCTACGTCCTAGATATTGACGGTAAATTCTCTAACAAGACAGTTTTAGGATATGTTCTGCAAAACGGTCAGCAGCGCCGGCTTAAAGTCAAAGCTCGAACACTGGAAGCTGATCCGATTGAAAAAGGCGACATCCTCCGTATCGATGAAGAACGGGAAGAAGGACGCTGGTCGAAGGATGAAACAGGTAAGTGGATTCAGTCCCAGACAGACAAAGAAACAATTCTACGCAAATACGCGCACGTTAGATGACGCGGCGCTTTTGAGAGGAGGTGAATTAGTGACATATAACGAAATCACACAAATTCTCAAATCTATGGTTATCGTTGTGGATGACCGAGAGAAAGACACTCCACTTCTACATCAACGGCTAACTTCATTTCCGTGTGCGTTTATGCGTAAGCGGCTGGACTTCGGAGACTATACCGCAGAAGTAACGCTGCCGAACGGTGAAAAATTCTCGCTGGCAGACAAAGTAGTGGTCGAAAGAAAATACGACTTAACAGAAATTTGCGGCAATTTTACAACGAATCGTATCCGGTTCGCTAAAGAGTTCGACAGGGCGGCAGCAGTCGGAGCAAAGACATACATACTCATTGAAAACGGTTCATGGGAAAAGATCAATCGCGGTGCATATCGCAGTAAGATGACTCCGGCTTCACTACTGGGCAGTCTAACCACATGGCTTGCTCGATATAATTGTCAGATCATTTTTTGCGAGCCAACTTCAACTTCGTGGCTGATCCATGCGTTTCTTCTCCACGAAATGCGTGAAGTACTGACACATTATGAAATGCCACAGAAACCTAAGAGAACAAGAAAGGGGACAGAAGATGACATCATCACTTGATTTTGCGGTTCCAAAGAAAGAACGCCTAGAAGTTCAGCTCATTGATGGCACAGAAGAGCACAATGTCAAATACGTCATCACGTCGCTGGCAACTATCAAAGGTGACAATATCTTTAAAAATTTCCGGCTATATTCCGTCGGAGATAATGGGCGGCTAACTCAGATAGAAAAACGGGATAGTGATCCATATTTTAGCGCATTGAAAGGAACAGAGTTCGAATGAAACCATATGTACCAGCAGGCGAAACATTCCACAGCTACTATAAACCTGACGATTCTAAGTATGAATGGATGATAACCTATAAAGAAATCCCAATCAGCGGCGGTTTCTACACTAGATATTATCTATATAGAATTAAACACAACGGCAAAATGAAATGCGTGGAAGAAAAAGATGGATCGCCACTTTTCGAAACAACATGGTGAGGAGTATATGACCAATGATGAACGAATCAAAAGTGGATTCAAAGGAGATCTCGAAGAACTTGAAGTTGCTTGGAATCACTTTGAGTTTTGTGAGCCTGAGTATATCGATCGTGCAATTGATGATCTCCGAAACGCTGAGGAAGCTCTCTCAGGAACGTTAAGGAGAGCACGTCATGAAAAGTTGGACACGCCGATATCTAAAACTTAATTATCAAGATGAAAATTTATGTTGGCGACTCCGCTACGGCAATCGATATGAAATCGTGGCAGAGTTAGACGAAATCTATTTCTTATGGGCACACGGCACGATGGTCGCATTCCCCAAATACTGGAAATATGATTACGACGTAGAAGTCGAAATAGTAAATACAGAATAAGAAGGGAGGTGGGGCCTTGTGGTTTCAGGAATTGATCAAAGAGAGTTGGATCGCAAAGAACGCGCTACAGCAGAATATTATCGTCAATTGCGGCGATACTGTTACGAATGTGGCGAAGTTATTACATATAAATTATCGCCAGAGCAATTAAAACAAGTGTTGACGGGTGAGAAAACAGTAGATGATTTTATAAGGGAGGGTGCAAATGACTGATTTACTTGAAAAAGAAATCCATGTTGGTGATACGGTCCTTCGGGCAAGAACATACAAGAGTACGGGAGTTCTTTGGAGTATTCATAAAGTCGTAGGCATTATGAACGTAATGATCAAAGTTCAAGATGGGGAAAGCACATCAAACGTGGCACCTCGTAATTGTATCGTAATTGACGAGAATGATATTCCCGAAAACTGGCACGATGAATAAGGAGGGTTTCGAAAATGGAAGTTAAATTGATTTCATATTCACAACCAGTCAATTCAGACGGAGATAAAAATCCGTTGTCGATTGCAGAGCTGGCAGCGAGTGTCTGCTATGATTCTGAACCGACAGATACATATCGAATCGTAAAGGGATGTAAAGCGACGGGTCATCGGAGCGTGCTTGAACATATTTCATTTACGTTTGAAGTAAGCGGCGTCAGTCGAGCACTGTTGGCACAGTTAAGTCGTCATCGTCATATCAGCCTGAGTGTACAGTCACAGAGATACGTTTCCATGGACAATTTTGATTATGTCAATCCGTTTAGCGGTGAAGATGCAGATGTTTTTAAAGATATGATTAAAAGTGGTTTGATCCCATGCACCAAGTTGTTGAAATGTTATCGAAACGCAGGAGCAATTAGCTATAATTCTGATATTATCAACAATGGCGGAATGATGAGGGATTTCAAGAAAGACAATACATTTAAATTAGTTACCATGGAATCTGTCGAAAGTGTTCAGGAAACAATAATTAATTTATATGGAAAAATGAAAGAACGATTTAAACCAGATGAAATTGGAATTATTGTTCCGTGTCGTAAATCCGGGAAAACGTGTGCAAATGAATTAAATCGTTTAATTCAAGAAAAATACAATTTATTTACCGGGAAAAAGAATGAGATCCATTATAAAGATAAGCTTTTCAGAGTTAATGATCGCATCATTCACACAAGGAATTGCTATAACATGCAATATGAAGATAGATATGGTATTGGATTAGGTGTTTTTAATGGAGAAACAGGAACTATTACTAAAATTGATCCATATGCCAAAATAATTTATGTCCAGTTTGATGGAGATGATGAAAAACAAGTAATATATGATTTTGAGCATATGAAGTTTTTGGAATTAGCATATGCAATAACAGTACATAAAGCACAAGGGTCTGAATATAAGTGTGTTATTTCAGCATTTGTAAATGGTGACTATAATTTATTATGCCGGAACATGATTTACACCGCAGAGACTAGAGCAAAGGAGCTGATGATTCTTTTAGGGTCGAATAAAGCTATTGCTATGGCAATTTCTAATGCTTATGTTGAAATGAGAAATACAACTGTTTATGAAAGAATCAGAGAATTCTGGGATACAGATTCTGAAGAAAATGATGTTATAGACAGAAACGAATTGTATGAGAATACTGAAGATTTTGATGTATTGGATATTGTAACTGATAAGAAAGGAGCTGCTTAAGAAATGACGCATCCATATATTGTAGATACTACTCCAGATGAAAATGGAGTAGTATATTCAAACGTTCAGAATAAA
>ERZ779874.2031-NODE-2031-length-17828-cov-3.104203_pt1 | contig 17828 bp, 20 predicted proteins | sample MGYA00511031_ERZ779874 | MGnify/ENA primary metagenome ERZ779874 (study PRJEB29588, sample SAMEA2156850) | human gut metagenome | biome: human gut; feature: human-associated habitat; material: faeces | place: Denmark | collected 2008/2010 ...
GGGGTTCGCAAAGCAAGGACTTAATCTTGACTTATAGGCGTACCTAATCCACAATTATATATATATTTATTTTATAGAAGGGGGAAATGTATATGGCTTCCATATTAAATAAGTGCTGTCCTCCTTGCATACATTATTCTGGGAAATCTCTTAAGAATATTGCAGTAGGTAACGATGGCACAGGTAAATATGATGGAACATCACATATTGCCATGGCGTATCGTCTATACAGGTGGTATGACGGCATTGATAATTCTACCGCTGATTTTATCCGATTATATACAAACTGGTCTATTTCCGATAATAAGCAGCATCAATATTATTTCGGTTCAAATCCCGGAGATAATATTGAGCAGAGGTGTAAAAGTCTTTGTAATGGATTTAACAAGAAAAGGGATAAAAACCCTAAATATTGCACCTCTGGCTGCAACAGTATTGTTTATACATCAAGCGGAGTTGCTTCTTTATGCTATTTATGCCCTTTTTCACCTGAATATATGAATGCCAGGATTGAATATGAAAACACTGTGCTCGGTTATGCCCTGCTTCAACTTGATACATCGTTTGTTGATATTATTTTTAATAATGTGGCAGGTGCAGATTACATATATTACGAGAACATTGCTACTCATTTTACCGGAATGTATCCTGTGTATAATGCAGATGAAATATGCACTCAACCATATAATTTTAATGCACTTGTGGCATACTACCTGATTCGCAGGGTAAAGGATATAGAGAGCGGAAATATCGAACCTCGTCTTAAAGAGGTTAGTCAGAAAGCTTTACAAGGTCCTAATGCAATTATTAATACATTTATGAATATTTTGTATGAGGAGTCACAGACACTAGCTGCTGATGGTTCTGGGTATAAACGGGATACCAAGGTGGATTATTCCATTAATGTGTCACAGTCCGACGCTGTTTCTTCTTTTTGCAGTGCTATTTCGTCTATTGTTCTTGCCGGATTGTCTGCATCGCAAGAAGATTACGAAGCAGCATCTAGGGAATTGACAAATGTGTATTCCTACAATGGATACTTCAAGAAAAATATTGAACATAGTAAACCAGACAGGTATTTTAGTTCTCTTGGTGTGGGCGATGTCACTTTAACCGAACATCACAAAAAGACCAAAAAGAAGAAAAATCATAATACAACAAATACAGCCCCGGGTGATTCTGACATTCTATCGTCTGTGGCTTCTGGTAAATCAAAATCGAATCCTACTGCAGACTGCATGGGACAGGAAAGTGTATTTGATGCTTTAAGCTTTCTCACACAGGACACTAAAGATCAGTATGCCTTCTTTGTGAAAGATACTGGACTTATTGATGAAGAAGATGCTGCTAAGGATAAAAATATTTCTGTTAATACTCAAGAAGATTGTGCATCTGATGAATTAAAAACATCATCTAAAGAAAATGAGCATAGCAATATAGATGAGCAGCCTTCCGTCTATGAGAATTTTATTGAGGACATGAAAGAACAACTTACTCAAGAAGACTCTGCGCTAAACGGGGCTAGTACAGCGGTAGTTGAAGTTTCTAACAGTGAGGATTTATCTAAACCGGAAGATTCGTATAATTACGGTGGACACGCAGAAGTTGATGAGCATTTGGAAAATTTGCTGGCCAGTTATGATGATACAAGCATTGAAGATGATACAGAATATTTCGACGTAACTCCAGATAGCGGGAAGTTATCATATAACATATTAGAAGATTCTGCTCCTGAACATAAGTCGTCTCAAAACGAAATACTAAACGGGAAGCCTTTTGATGTAGCTGAGGGTAGAGATACTACATCGATTCAGGAAAAAGATAAAAGGCCGACTATGCCATTGGGAGATAACTTTACACTAAGCAGTGGTTTTGTTCCTGAGGATGTAGATTCACCTGATGATAACTCTACATCTTCTACGTCAGAAATTAATGAGGATGTTCCTGTACATTCTGTATATGAGCTGTCCGGGATGTCCATTCGTGATTATGACTTTGGAGAGATTAGCACTGCCTACGGTCTGTCAGATTCCGAGCTAATCAAAAAGACCGCGTTATGCCAGACAGAGTTAAATGGTACTGAGCCTATAGTTGTAGAATATGCTTATGATGGTGATATAGATACTTATGGCATTCTTGTATATACAGGAAGAGAAGAAAGATTCTGGTTTATTATTGAGCAGAGCTATCAGTATGAAAATATTCTGTTTAGACTGTTTAGCGGGGAACGTGTTAAATTATGCATGAATTATCCGGCAATACAGAATTATCTTAACAGGCATGGTTTCCATTCTAATAACCTTGTTTCGCTACCTGCTATGTATGCAGCGGCACATCCGGATATTGATAGAATTTTGGTGAATAATGTTCTTGGCGATATGGTTCATACTGCTTCACATCCTCTGAAACAGTACATGCTCAACTACAAGGGGTGTTATTACAACCTTAATAGAATTCTGGATACAGATACGGTATGTTTTGAACGGTATAAAAATTTCAGATATATAGATGATGCAATGGCTGCATCGTATGACATATCAGATATAACTGATATATCTATGCCAGGTATAACCACATATAATTACAGCAAGTTGTCGTACAGATACAAAGATAAGGATCAGCTTATTCCTGATAGCGGATATTGCGTACTTACGGCTTCGTTAGATAAAGCATGTTTATATGGTGTCAACGGTTCTGACATAATGACAGATATAATTGTAAGATTGGCTAAGGGACATATATATGCTCGCTATAAGGTAAGATTATTAAGTGCAAGCGACTATCAGATAGCCGTTGCTTGTCCTATATCTGGATATTCCATCGTAAATGATATAATCATCGACTTTATTAAGAAAGCCTGCAGGAGTAAAGATAACAACAAAAGTATCGTTCCAAAAATAACCATTACAAACGAATTAGCATGATGATATTAAGGTGGAAGCATAGTCTCAGGCTTCCACCTTTTGTTGTTATACTTAACGAAAAATAATATATCAATGCTAGAATTTATATTGGTTCCGCAACAATTTTTGTGACTAAATTTTACTTATAAATCTTGTTTTCGTTTTCTTGCGGAAGTAAAATTATATATATAAGTATCTTATCGCTACCGCACCGCTTTTTTACAGGTGCGGTAGCGATTTCTGTTAGTTTCCATGCAAATTGCTACCGCACGCTTATTTACTGGTGCGGTAGCGATGTGTGTATTTTGCAATTTTACGATATTCATGCTCGCTTCCGCAAATGATTTAAAGGCAGGTTTTTGCATGTCCTGATGAGGATTTTATGCATTCAGATGCAACAAAATATACAAATTCTTAGAATCGCTACCGCACGCTTATTTACTGGTGCGGTAGCAACTTATGTTAATTCTGTTACGAATCGCTACCGCACCGCTTATTTGCTGAGTTTGTTGTACTTTTATGGTGTTTTATTTCAGGGTGGTTTTTTCGACTATATATGACTCAATTAAATGTCAGGTTTATATGAAAAATCTCACGCACTTTTTTGCGGAACCCATCCGCAAGACAATCCCAGTATTTAAGCGGCTTTGCAAGCCATTTTTTTTCGGACTACTATACTATTTTTCACACGTTCTTGAACCCTAATTATCTCTTATCTAACCTATTCTCTTCCAGAATTTTTATGTCTTCCTCTCTCCTCTTCCTCTTTTCTCTCTTCCTGATTTCCTTATCGGCTTTCTAATTTTCTTAAAGCAAACCCTTCCTTTCAAGCAGACTAATGCGATTACCTCTTGAAGAGCTAAAAGTAATTTATAATACAGTGAACAAAATACTTATAAAAAGGTAAAACATAAAATATACATACAGCGTACATATAACATACATATAGCATACACATGAATTACACAAGTTCTTGCTTTGTATCCTTGACAAAATGACATGTATCATGTATTATTATTACACAAATAAGAGGTATACTTATAATTTCGGAAAAGGGAATGGCGTGGGATCTATTCCCTTTTTATTTATGGTAAATAAATTTAAGCGAATGGCAGCAGGTGTATACAGTATACACACTGATTACTGTATGCTTTAATGTTACCTCTTCCAGACCACTCTTTCCCTTACTTTCCTATTCTTATTCAGACGGACTTCCTTTGCCAAAGACGGTTTTATCACATCACACTCTTTGGCAAAGGAAGGATTTATCATTGCGAACATATGTTCTGTGAAGTAAAAGAGACGCTATTTTCTGTTTTTTCAAGATATCTTCTCTCTTACTATAGCATCATCTTTTAATGTTAATTAGAACCTGATACATCATCATAAAAGCTGCTGCGCATTCCGCTTCTCTCGTTCTAATATCAAATCCATGTGCAGACATTATAGCCTTATCATTTGCCGTGTGAGCTTTGCGTAATTCTCTTCCAGCTTTCTGTCTTTCTTCCTACTTACCTGTATCTTGCATATCTCATTGACCTCTTCTTTTAAGTCTTCAAAGAATAAAGTGTCTATTACTTTGTGGGTATTCCCCTGGTTGATGTATAATGCATACCGACTGAGTGTCTTGTCTATAGAATCAGAGTAGATTTAAAGACAGCTCCAAATACTGTAGGAGAATGTCACTCCAGCTAAAGTCTCCATAGGTTTTATTAAGTATTTGCTACCTTATTTCTTTCGTAACCGGAGGTATCTCTATCCTTTCGTCAGTAAATATACCCCTATTAGCATAATGGAACTGTGCAGACTCCTCTTCCAGATATTCTTTTCTTTCTTTCACAAAAATGTCAAGAATCTTGAAGAGCTCTATCAGCACCCTTTTGTAATCCTTCAGAGCATAAGATTCAAAATCATGGTTTTCCTTTTCATCTGCCAAATACACCGGATAGAACTAATAAATCGATCCAGTAAGAGCGTCCATCTCCATCCTCTTTCCTCTTCCATGCCATTTATTGACAAACTGGTGGGCAGCTTCCCTTTGTTCCATATCTGTCATATGTGTCTCCTCAATAAATTGTTTTACCCTGTTTTGTCGAAATATGATTAATCAAGCATTTACAAAACACTTACATTAGTATAGCATTCATAGTTGCACGAAAAAAAGACACAGAATATACTTCCATGTCTTTTACTTCTTATATCATTCTTTTACACGCACTTCTCAAACAGACAATCCGACATCTTACAATAGGTCCATCTCATTGCATCATATATTATTTTACACACCTTTCAAACTCAGTACATGGAATAACGAAGTATTGCGATTTAGTACTCATCATATTCTACACGCCTCTCAAACTCAAAAGGAACAGAGTATGGTTTTTTGCGATTTAGTACTCATCATATTCTACACACCTCTCAAACTCATACATGGCGCTATTCTTACACATTTCTGTTTAGTGTCTATCATATTCTACCATATTCTACACACATCTCAAACCCAACAAAGCCACAAAGAGTAAATCTGGTAGTTTTGTACTCATCATATTCTACACACCTCTCAAACTGCCTATACGACTCCTCACTTCCCTTCCCTGTTTTGTACCCATCGTATTCTACACGCATCTCAAACTATACAATGATAATGATATCAGACGGAAGAGTTTTATAGCCATCTCTTTTCACACACATCTCAAACTTCCTTCTACAATCCCTGTCGCAATTAGATATTTTGTACCCATCACATTTTACACACATCTCAAACCATATCCAACAAGCTTGGTCGATGAAAACGATTTTGTACCCATCATATTCTACACACCTCTCAAACGTATAGTGTATTGGTAGTTTGTGTTATTTGTTTTGTACCATCATATTCTACACACCTCTCAAACTGTAACGATATTAATTTGTGAGGCTTTCGGGTTTTGTACCCATCATATTCTACACACCTCTCAAACCAAGAAGAAATATATTGTATTCAACAGTACGTTTTGTACCCATCATATTCTACACACCTCTCAAACACTAATTGTACGCTTTCCTTGCTCTGTTTCGTTTTGTACCCATCATATTCTACACACCTCTCAAACCAATGATTCCTTGCTATGTAAAGTCCATGAGTTTTGTACCCATCATATTCTACACACCTCTCAAACCATTCAGAAATCCTCTTCTTTATTCTATTAGGTTTTGTACCCATCATATTCTACACACCTCTCAAACACAGCCCCTGTATAGCTTCGGCAAGTGAACGTTTTGTACCCATCATATTCTACACACCTCTCAAACCTCAAACGGGTTGTCTACAAGGTGTGTAATAATATGAATAAATTTTATGCTTTAACAATTAAGCATATCGGTTTCTATAGTATACATTCCGGTTATTGAAATTTCAATAAGTTTAACTGATGAAGCTTTGCTAATTGTTGCATTAAGATGCATAAGCCCCACGTTCGCACCCGCTCCTATAACAGACAGGTTAGACACATTCGTGCCCATTCTTGTTAGGAACAATATCTGGTACAATGCCTGCATCTGTTCTTCTAATGATAAACCAACAAAATTATCACGGCAGCTTTCTATTAGATTATATAAAGGATTTCTTTTTCTCGAAAAAATACTGTTTTTATGTTTTCCAAGAATCTCATCGTATAATTCTATATTCCTTTCAGATGTTATATCTTTATCAACGGATTTGAAATCAATATATTTCTCAATTTTACTTATATATCCCTGCCATTCCACGTTAAATACCATAGGGGTATTATTCTTTAGACCATACTGCAAGCCAGTTTTTCCGCCAAGTAAATATCTATAGCCGTCTATTTCCAGCTCGGAGTTAAGCATGATCTTATTTATACGAACATCCGGCTCTTTAAGACCTAATGTTTCCCTGCAGTATTTTTCTATATCTTCTTTGTTCTTAACATTATTGGCAAGATATAATGGCAGGCTGTATAGTGTTCTTATTCTGCTGCCATGCTTGTCTGTATGTTCTACAAGGAAATTATACGCTGTCTTAATGCTTGTCTTTCCACCATACTTTGTTACATCCTTATAACGCTCATCCGACTTTAATGGGAGATATACTCCCGGCTTTGATTTAGCAGCTTTTGAGATTGTTGCATTGGTGAGCGCCCCGTGGCCTTCTGTTATTCTTGTAACGGTTACTGGTGTATTCCTGCTCATAACCTTTTTTATCACATCAATTGTTCCTGGGATATTCTTCTTTTTACTTTCTGCTATCCATGCTATTCTTTCATCTCTTATGATGTTAAAATCATACATCCTGTTAAGGTTATACTCGGACTTTCCTGTCCTGTATTCTTTTTCGATATACCACATAGGTGAAGCCGTGAATTTTGTATACCACACATTACCTACCACAATATTAAGATAAGCATCCTTTGCCAGATAATGCTCGTTAAGCATTGTCATTTTAGGGAATCCGTATTGTCTTCTGAAGTCTGATACTTCAGAAGATTTTGTATATATTACCTTTGTATCTTTTGAAAGAATATTCTTAAAAATGTCAGCCAGCATCTTTGTCGAACTTGACACCTGAGTATACAGTTTTCCGATAAATGCAGCTCTTTTTTCATCAGACATCGGATTTCTGTCTGAAAGTCTTGCCAGCTTTTCTGCACTCATGAACCCATTCTGACGAAGATAGAGCCAGTTTTCATGCATTGTCTGGTATATGCTGTCCGGAACAGGATATATATCTTTCTTTTCTTCTTTGTTGAACCCTGCATTGGTAAGCACTATATTATCCATACTGTCATCTTTAACATAGTGCTTAGGATATATGTGGTCTATGTTGTAAACATCACTTCCTGTTGCTATTACTTCCTTAAAGTCTATATCCTTCCAGGTATACATATCTTTTCCAAGCTGGAGAAAGTACAGGTATACTTTCTTACTCTTTAATGAGCCATCTGAATCACATTCACTTATATGGCTTATCATGGGATCTTTCCATTCTTTTGATACACCTTTCAGATTCTTATACAATTCAATAAGTCTGGTCTTTCTTGCATCTTTCTTTACATCCTTAGGACGGTTCTTGATGGTATTTAAGAATACAGATTCCGGGGCATATCCCTTTATCTTTTCTACTTCCCTTACTATCTTAACTGCTGCCCATATTGAACGCTTCTGTGAAGCTGTCGCATACAGTTCATTAAGATCGTCATACTCAAATGTAAAGATGTTCTTTTCTGCTTTTATTGTCTTTTCTTTTATCAATGACATAAAATCATATCTATTATCATTTATCAGCTCATTAAGACTTAAGTTCATCTGCCACATAGCATCGATGATACTTATTCTTTCCCCTGTTTCCTTATTTGTTCCTGTCATTGTAAGAAACTCTTTCGACAGCTTGCCCCAGTCATTTGATTTAATGGAGAGTGCTTTCTTCATCCTGTCTTCATCCAGAAGTCCCGGATATTTATTTTCAATCTGCTGTTTCACATATTCTTTTGAATCACCGTATATAGCACTCCATAATATTATATCCTCTGCAGCAGCTTGTGTTTCACTGTCCAGCGTACCAAATATATCGGCAAATATCTTATGGCTTGTCATTGTATTGTTAAGCTTCTCATCCATTCCTGTAATGAGTGAATCACTGGTAGCCAGTCCTTTCTTTACGAGAAAAGAAAGAATCTGTTTTCTTGTCAGTTTTTTTCCAAGTGCCAGTTTTCCGTTTACAATCTCCTGCTTAATTTCAACAGGGATTTTTTCTCCGTCCACACGGATACAGTTCATCTCATTTAGTACCATGAATCTTTCATAGAGAAGCGATGATTTTGGCAGAACCCGCTCACCTGACAGGTATGTACACTTTCCTATCATACTTTCAATAAAGCTCTTTGCACTTTCCTTAACATCAATCTTCTCTTCCAGATTCCAGGGCATTACCTTTCCTGCCTCTTTTCTTACTACCCATCCTCTGGTATTGTATTCTGATGTTGGACCGATAAAGTATGGCATGGTAAATGTAAAGATCTTCATTATTCTTTCTGATACTGTAAGACCGGAATCATCCTTTTCATTCAGAAATCCGTAATGCTCTGCTGCATTATCGAGGATAGCCTTTAATTCAGTTGCATAAAGCTGATTAGGTATTAACCTGTTATCACTTGTACGCTGCTTTGGAAGAAATGCTCTCTTACCTATTTCATCAAGAATGTACTCTGCATCTTCATCATCTTCATCTGCCTTTAACAGAAGTTTCTTTATCGAGCCATATAAGTCATCAAGTGTTCTTCCTTTTTCGGAATTTCGTCTCGTCTTTACTCCATTTGACATACCTGATTTTACATAGGCTGCATATGTGCCTGGTTCCTCAATGTTGAAAAACCTGCTGTATTCCTGTTTGGAAAGGTATCTTTTCATGGTAGATTTAAGTAATTTTAAATCCGCCATATGCTTTTCATATGATGCTATTTTTGCGTCAGAGATGAATCTATGCCCCTGCATGATATTCTGTATTATTACAGCATCATACAGCTCTTTAACTGCAGATATAAGCTCATAATTATCTTCCCCTGTGAGATTTTCAATCTCCTCTGTTCTGTCAAGATAGTCATTATCAGAAAAAGACATGCTTGTTTTCTTATCCTCCTCAGGAAGTGTCTCAAGGAGCCCCGGGAATATATCCGTAACCTTTACCTTAAGACCGCACATCAGCTTGATAAGCGCCGTTTCAGATTTCGTCAGCGCCTTTACTTCCTGCGATACAAGCGTTGCCTTCACCTTATTTGTCAGTGCTGTATTAAGCATATAATCCATGATCTTATCCGTGTCTGCTTCCGGATATAATTGTATATCTGCCTGCGATGCCTTTTCACAGATACCAGCATATATATCTTTAATTGCACTGTCTGTATCTTCCAGATTCTTGGAGTAAAAGTTTCCCCGATGCTTCATTATATTTGACACGGCAAGGTAAACTAATCTTATGTCCACCAATTCATTGTGTTTTGCTAAAAATGAACGGAGATGATATATGGTTGGGAACTGCTCATTATAATCTGCATCCTTATAATTTTCATCGTTAAAAAGCACGTTCCTGTCACCGGAGAGGATTTTATCCTTATCTTCTGCATGAAAGGTGCTGTTATCAAGTCTTGCAAAGAAATTTACATCAGCCTTTTCAATCTCATCGTGAAAATAGCTCCTTATAAGACCTATTCTTTCTTTCTCTTTCTTAATATTCTTCCTTGCTGATCTTGCATTTTTCCTATCCTGCGAGCTTTCTGCTTCATCAAACTTATATATTCCCCACATATCTTTTCCCCTGAATCTTTCAAGATTATAAGATTCATTGGTAACGGCATAGGCTGCATATGTAGGCCCAACCTCTAATCCTATATAATACGGTTCTCTTTTCATGATTTCCTCCACATTTTTTCTGTTTTTATTCTAAAAACTTGATTTAATCTTATAATTAGTGTACCATAATAGTGTCATATTTTACACACAAGTTCAAATAAGGGTATAACCCGACAATACGTAAGTTTCACATGGTGTGAATAAAAAGGTCTTCCTGTTGGAAGGCCTTTTTATGTTAATATATCCTTTTATACGCTGTCCTGCCTGCTAGATTCTACTGGCTCTTGCAGCTTGTAACCAAACTTTGGACTCTGCTTCTTTAGTTTGTTATCGCATATCATACCCTTGTGAAGCAGCTCCTTAACGGCTGTCTTTCTTATTGTCTCCCTCGTTCCCGTCTTGTAGCTTTCACCGTAATTTATATTGATGAACTCCAGTATATCCGCTATACGCATATATTCGGGACAGCTGGCATCTTTCGTTCCATCGGGAAGAATATGTGCTGTAGCAAGGTATGTAAGCTTAGTGAGCCTGTTTGGGGATATGTGAGATACTTTTCTTAAGGTCTTTTCAATCTGCATATAATCGTGCTGCCTGGATGCCTCTGCCATGCACTTATCAAGCCCTGCCTGATAGCCTGTCTCCGTCACTTTGTCAATGGCAGCAGTCTCTACTGTTTCCCTGCCATAGCTGTCTTTCGTCCATATCAGGCATTCACCGCCCTTGACGCTTAGCACGATACCTTTCCTTTGTATATACTCAACTACTGAACCGGCTGCAACCATTAATAGTCCCCCTTTCTCACTATTACACTTTCACGGCTTATAGGTTGAATGCTTTTTCATTCAGCTTTATGTATGCATTCTTATCTTTCTGAATGTATATTACGAAGCCGTTTTCAAGTAATTTATTTCCTAATTCTTCTGCCATATCCTTAAATTTCCCTGTTGAACGTGAGATTTTCCGATACCACTCATTACCATCCCATGAGAATCCGCAGGACTTTACAAGTACTGTGAATTCTGCATCTTTCTTATACTTTACTGATATTCTGTGATCATACATGTTATTATAATGCTCGATAATCTCTACTATACCATCATGTTTAATCTCTTTCGGATATACAGCATTGCTTTCTACCATTTCTTTGTGCTGCTGCCTTTTCTTGATTTTCTCTGCATACTCTTCAATGAAATATGAATCGAGGTGGTTTCTGTTGTCGATCCAGAACTTCGATTCTGTTTCACTTTTGATGATTGTCTCTATGTCATTCTGGCCATTGCTGTACTCTTCATAGAACTTCATTCTTATAGTATTCGCCCATGCAATCTGCTTCTCGCTTCCGCTTAACTTGGGGAGATTGTTTTCTGCTGCTTTTTTCTCTGCTTCTGCATTAGCTTTCGCATGTTCCTCGTCTTTCTGTTTTATCCTGCATTCCGGACATAATCCGGCAAAAATCTCATCCAACCTTTGCATTCTCTCCTCTGTTTTGCCTGTGACATTTTCCCTTCCTTCGTGTCCGCAGGCATATGTTCTGTAATACCATGCCATGATCATGTTCTCCTTTACTGATTAATTTCTAATTTTTTTCTTCCACAATTATAACAATCCTTCTCTGGTTAATGTGCTGTAAGATTTATTAACAGGTTAAGGATATTAATTATTATAGTTGCCACAGAACCTACCAACACATAACGAAAGGTCTGCATCTTTTCTTTCCTTATCTTTACATGTAATACCGGATATCCAACCATCCATATAGCCCACAATGCCGTTGTTACCCAGTACAGAATCCAAAATACCAACATATTTTTCCCTTTCTTAATTATTTTAACATATATTTAACTTATTTGGTGAACCGCTCGGCAAGTAAATGCCGAGGATTCACGCTTAATTTCCTATGAACCACTCTCAGCCGACTAATGCCGGATGGTGTTTTCTTACCTGCCTGCTATAATCTAATATGACATCCTGCTACTTCATTGACCTTTTCAGGCGTTGGAACTTCAATGATTCTAACACCAGGTTCTGCTGCCTCCGTGCTTGGGAATGTTCTGGAATTAACTACTCCAGCGATATAAGGCTCTTTCTTTCCGTTTACAATTTCTTTTTTAAGAATTAAAAATGTTCTCATAATTGACCTCTTTCCGCATTATGCTTATATTATTTTGATATAATTTCGAGGTTGATACACCAATTATCATATCAACGAATTCTACCATGATGTTCCTATGTACTAAAAACTTATGCAAATGCAAACAGCTCATGCTCACATGGGACATACAGCTTGCCATTTTCAAGACATCTGAATATATCCATCTGGCTATCGCCTGACGCATCGTAGAATCCTTTCCAGCTGTATTCTGACTTTTTCCAGTCAACATCATAATCGCACATGCCAAGTTCTTTGTCGCTGGCAATATGTCTGCTGAATGTCATTATATCCTTACTTTCCTCTTTCTTGAGCTTTCTTAACGGTTCAAACTTATATCCATTATATTCGAACATGATTTGTCCTCCTTATATTTTTAATTACACTTCAATTACTTCCCATGTCCATTCATACTCACCATCACAAGAAGATAAATATGCAGTTCCATCATCACTTATTGTAAAGTCGATCTGCTTTTTTCCGTTTTCATCGGAATTATTCATTTCTTCTTCATAAGTATTTTGTGCGTTTTTTTTAAGAAACGCATATGCGTCATCCTTATTTTCAAATACATCATGACTTGCAATTTCCTTGTTGTGAACTGAATAACAAATTACTACATACTTTTTCATAATATTTACCTTCTACCTTTCTACTGTGCATCCATACATCTTAATTCCGTTATCATCTGATTAATACGCGTTGTATGAATATCATCTAATCCTGAATATATAACAGGATTTCCGCTTCTCCATTCTGTAATCTGTGGATCTGTTGGGATGCTATTCATATAATCTCTGTTATTTCCATAGATTCTTCCGTCATGTTTCTTAATAGCTGAAACTGTTGCAAATACTTCTTTTGTATTTTCCATTCCGAACTTATCAATAATCTCATTAATAGTTGTCTTTGGTGTAGCCTCTCTTGTTTCATTAGATATTTTTACAATCTCTTTCCATACATTTGCAATTTCCTTTGCGTTCATCATATATTCACCTTTTCTTTCCAATGAAATGTTGCTTTTTAATTATGCAAACATTGATTTATCATTCTTATCTTTTTGTCTGCTGCTTTCGTGGCAGCAGACGAGTTCTTTTCCACCAGGGGTATATCTCTTTATTTTCTTTACATCAGCCCCAACATTTACAACAAAGTATCCTGTTTTAATGCATAGATAATCTATGTCACCGTAGCTGTTTCCTCTGGGAAACTGTACCAGGTTCTTACAGTTAAGACAGCATCTTTTCTTTATTTCCTTATTTTTCTTTTGTATACTGTATACATTTGTGGTGCCCATAAAACCCATTTCCTTTCATTACCGGTTCACACTTCTACTCTTCTGAAATATATACATTAAAAGCTGCTTCATTATATGATTCTCCATATGTCGCTAATTCAGCCCAGCATTTCCTCTGCAAGTTCTCTGCCTTCTCTTAGTGTCATGCATGTACACAGTGTACGCCATGCATCATACTTTGGATCAAATATTTTTACTTCGTACTTCGGGTTAGACCTGCTTATTTCTTTACCTACATTGAATCTGTCTACTATAGACACCTTTATACCATTTACTTTAAATTCTCTCATACTTACTTATTTCCTCCTTCTTTAATTTCAACTACATTTCCTATGGAGCTGTTCTCGAATATTCCATCTGTTATCTGTCCGTCAAGTTCTTTCGCACACAGCTCAGCCGTATCTCTTGTGATGGTTACTACTGTGTACTCATTTGTTCCTGTAACATCTGCATTCTCAACCTTAATGATTCTTGTTCCATCACTGCCTCCAGAAAAATCATATTCATATGACTTATTGAATGATTCTCTCTGCCTGTGTCCTTCTCTTCCATATACCTTCCATTTTCTTGTAACCATAGTCTTATTCTTCCTTTCGTGTATGATTTGTTGTTTTTTAAATTACTTTTCCTATTATCAGTATATACTGCTTTTCTAATATCGTCAACATATTTTTTAAATTTTTAATAAATATAGTATCTACTCCTTGACTCTTATCCGTACCTGACTCACAATAGATATGTACCGGAATATCCTGATTCCGGGGTTAAAAGATATGCGGCAGCAGGTAATCCTCCCTCCAAAGCTGTATCTGCTGGTCTGAACCACATATCTTTTTTTCCGTAGACAAGTTAGGAGGATTTTATGGATAACTCAATATCAATATATGCAAAATTAGCTAAGACAGTGGAATATGATGAGGCGGCTGTTCTCTATGATATTCCAGAAGGCATGTCTGACAAACCCGGGTGTGACAAAGGTGAGATGTTTCTGTTTAAGCTGATCCATTTTTCGGATGAAATATTATCATCAGCACAGAGAAATGAACTACTGGAGGCTCTTTCTGAAAATCTCGGGAAGTCCCTCTCTCTAAGGCTCACTCTCTCCCTTGCAATCATGGGCGGTGCATACAGGGAGCAGCTTAATTACCTCGGGCTGTATGATATTCAGGAGAAAAAAGGCAGGTCTTCAAAATGCAGCGGACGAATTTACGACGCTAATAAAAGGACATTTAATGTAGGCTCCTCGATTATCAACAGATATGAATCAAAATTCGATGACCTTTCACAGACTTACTATTATCTTACCGAACTTGGAAGGGAGTTAAGTCTTGATGCCCTTACTCTTAACGGGAGATTCCCCAATGCCGACAGGCTGCTGTTAAGGGATGTTATAAGCACGCATCAGGCTAATCTGGAACATGGCTCCGGTTATAATGACTTTTATGCTTATATACTGGGCAACTCATTTTATCCGTCATACTTTGGTTTTGACACAGAAGTTGTTGTTAATTACGGCGACAGCTCTTCTGACAGTATAACGGATTCATATTTCGTAGCTGATGCAGCAGTTAAAACATTCTATAATGCAAAAGACGGACTATTCCGCTGCTGTCAGCAGGATTATATTGAGGTGGATACGGGCTCGCAGAACATTGATGTTATTGCTGACAAGCTCCACAGGTATTCGCAAATGGTCGGCAACAGGGTAAACGATGAAGATATTCCTTTGATAGAACTTATCTTTCTTTCACATCCGCATGGTCTATGCAGCAGTGTGGGGCGATTGGTGATAAATGATGATGCATTCGCACGGGCAATAAACCACTCACTTTCAGATGATGTTATGATTGTGCAGATGCTGCAAAAGGCATACTATCCTGATGAGAACAGCATATCGTCTCTCTACTATGCAATATTTAATGATAATCGCATGGCATGGGTTACAACTCCGGATAATGCCCTACTGTATAACAGTGCCGCATCCATAAGGACACAGGCATTGTCCACACTTAACAGACTTATCCTGATGGGTTTTGGAACCTGCACGATTGATGCGCTATGGTCTCTCATGGCTCTCAGCAAATCCGATTCGGCTGTTTCTGCTTATCACATGAAGTATTTGAGATATTCTAACATATACGAAAAGAGAAAGGGTTTCATACTCTCTGAGGCTGTTAAGTATCTTAAAAACACTCATCCTGATTCGTACAGGATACTTAACCAGCTGTGTTTTAAAGGATTTTCAGTCGCTTCCTGCTTTGGCGGGGATATGTACCGTACATACTTTACGCTGCATCCGCAGTTTACCGGATGCACCTCATGTCTGCTTGAGGTTCTTGCGAAAAATAAGTATCTTGACAGACTGAACATTACAAACTCCCGTTTTGCTCCTTTTATCGAGCTTACAGACGACAGACATTCTCTTGTGATTAAGAACGCTCTCGCGCTTAAGGACGGCAGTGTTATATGCATTGAGGACATTGATGCCGATTATGGCAGCAGGGTAAGGTGTTCTTCCTTTATTTCCTCATACAGCTGGAGCCTTGCTTCTGCTGATATTCGCAGATTTACTTTGTGTGTTATCTGTGATAATGAGATTAGCGCTTACAATTTCCTCGTTAAGCATTGCTTAAGGTCACTTGATAACAGGAGTCTTGCTTCTGCTGATAATATGAGTAAATGCGGAAATGTGCCATGTAACCTGCCTTTATTCGTTCCTAGAGAGCTGTTACTTGCCCATATGCAGGGTTTTGATTCAAAAGCGGGTATTTTTACATTTAAGAGCCTTAACGCCTATATGAAGCTTAGACAGGCTTATAATGACAATAATAAGATTACTGGCAGCAGTTTTTCATCTTATTTTGAGAAGAACATCTCTTCTGATGATGTCCAGGCAGACTTAGCTTATTTTTAGCAAAAAATCAGGTTGACATAATGAATGTGTGATATGTCCCCCTGTCAAGTAGACAGGGGCATATCACACATTCATTTCCCACCTTATATTTTTATTTAATAAAAGACTCACAATTCAACCCATTTTTTCTACGCCTGTTAATCATATCGCTCTCGCCTGAAGCTCTATCTCCTCATCATACAATGTTCCCCATCTTCTCCTTGTTTTAACAATTGATGATTTCGTATTTGATTCTACATTAATTTTCTTTCTGCTCTATTCTGATTACCTGGTCTCCTGATACCCACAGGAAATCAGATACCTTGAAAGGTATTCCGAAACCCTGAGCGTCGTTCCAGTTTCTTACGGCTTCTGCAATCTCAATACTGCTCATGAATGTTCTGCCATCTTTTAATGAAATCTCAATCATGTTTTAATCATCTCCTTTCAGGAGTTCTTCCAGGGCATTTATTTTCTTATTCTCTGGTAACAATAGGTACAGCTTATGTCCGTTAAAAACCTGACTTTTTAAGCATTCACTATTTAGCATCTGATTTCTCATTTCAAAAAGTTCGGGGCTCTGATCATACTGACTCGTTTGCATGAATCTTTCGTATGAACCACTAAACTTGATGTCTTCTCCTACAAAAAATGTAATCTCATCGATGTCATATTTGCTCATACATCCTTTAATTACATTTTTTACAACTGGAAACTTAATAGGTGAATCAGGGTCTCGGGCTATTGAAATGTTGTACATTAACAGGTCGCCCGACTGATTGTATATATTTCCAGTAACATTCATCTTAAAAATCTTTCTGCCGGCTTTTATTTCGCTTACAGCAAAGAGAAGACCTCTAATTTCTGCTTCTTCCATTGTAACCTCTTCAAAGGTTGTATCTTTATCCCATCCGTTTAATTGGAATGCATTGGATATTTCATTTGCATTTTTAAAAATTTTCAATGTTATCACCTCTTGTGTGTATTTTATTTCTTTATTTATTACATTATTACTATAACTCTAATTAAATAGTTTGTCAATACAATTGTATAAAATTTTCATAATATTATTAATTTTTATAGATATGTAATATGGCTGCGTATTTTGGTCATTTAGCGGTTTTTATATAGATATTGCATATTCCCTTATTCTTCTATGAAAAGCTGAAATATAAAGAAAGCAGGGCTTAATGATATAATCTATAATCCCCCTTAGGTAGACAAGGTAAATAAACAAAG
>ERZ779874.2032-NODE-2032-length-17824-cov-3.292870_pt1 | contig 17824 bp, 11 predicted proteins | sample MGYA00511031_ERZ779874 | MGnify/ENA primary metagenome ERZ779874 (study PRJEB29588, sample SAMEA2156850) | human gut metagenome | biome: human gut; feature: human-associated habitat; material: faeces | place: Denmark | collected 2008/2010 ...
TACGAAAAAGGAAAAATAGCGCTCGATCATTTTTCGGCAGCGCTTGAGCCGGGTGTCTACGGCTTACTTGGACCAAATGGTGCTGGAAAATCGACCTTAATGAACCTGATTACGCAGAATTTAGAACCCGATGAAGGGGAAATATTGATAAATGGTATCAGTACGGCAAAAATGGGCGCTTCTTACCGTGATGTGCTTGGTTACATGCCACAACAGCAAGGACTGTATGATCGTTTTTCTGCACTTGAGTTTTTGCGCTATTTTGCAGCATTAAAAGGATTGAAGGCAAAGGAGTCGAGAAAGCGGATTGAGGAACTACTTGAGGTTGTAAATCTGACTAAGGCAAGAAATCGAAAGTTGGGTGGATTTTCTGGTGGTATGAAGCAGCGTGTGTTGCTTGCGCAGGCACTGCTAAATGAACCGCAGATTTTGATACTTGATGAGCCAACAGCAGGTCTCGATCCGAAAGAGCGCATTCGTATTCGTAATTATATCAGCAGTATTTCTGAGAATAAGATTGTGCTCATCGCAACGCATGTAGTTAGTGATGTAGAGTGTATCGCAAAGGAAATCTTGCTTCTGCGCAGCGGGAAGCTGCTAGAAAAAGAGACACCGGAAAAATTGGTGGAACAGATGGAGAAACTTGTTTGGGAATTAATCATTCGACCAGATCAGTTAAGCGAGTTGGAACAGGTACTCCTTGTCAGTAATGTGAATATCGCAAAGGAAGGTCTTTTGGTGCGCGTAATTGCAGAACTAGAGCAGATGAAGGAACAACAGATTCAGTTTGGATGGGGAACTCCAAAGGCTGCTGTTCCAACATTGGAAGATGTGTATTTGTGGAATATGGGAACTTAAAAAATTGTTGGAAAAGAAAGTAATTAGGGCAATTATTTATAAATGAGAAATAGATAATCAAATAAATTAAAAACAGTGAATGGGAATGATATGTACCCCCAATACTGGACACCCAGTATTGGGGGTATTTTTATGAAATATAGTTATGAATACAAGAAAAAGTGTGTGGAATTGTACCGCCAAGGAAAATGGCCAGAAACACCAGAGGGAGTAAATGAAAAACGATTTCATGATACAATTCGGATTTGGGTTCGTACAGAAGATGCTTGTGGTCCAGAAGCACTTCGACATAAAAATCAAAACAAAGTATTGGCAACAGAAGAAAAGTATAAGCTGATTGCTAAAATTTTGGCCGGTGCATCGTGTAAAGAAACGGCAATTTCGGCTGGAATCAGTGACGGTCTCTTGTATCAATGGGTCAGATGTTATAAAATGAAAGGGTATCAGGGATTGGCCGCACAGCAAAAAGGACGGCCACCCAAGGAGCCTGCCATGAAGAAGAAAATCGTACCAGCAGAACTGACCCCTTCAGAGCGAGAAGAAATGATTCGGCTCAGAGCAGAGAATGAGCGTCTGAGAGCGGAGATTACCGTCGTAAAAAAAGAGATTGCCTTGAGAGAAGAGAGATGCGCAGCGCAACTCAAGGCGAAAAGGCTGCGCTCGTCCAAGAACTCCACAAAGAAGGACACAGACTGAATGATCTGTTGGATGCCATTGGGCTGTCCAGGTCGACATATTATTATGAGCTCGGCAGAACCGACAAAGTCAAAGAACGAAACGCCGATCTATCGTCTGAAATTGTTTCCATTTTCAACGAGAACAGGAAGCGATATGGCGTAAGAAGGGTACATCGGGAGCTTCTGAACCGTGGCTTTCTGGTAAATCATAAGCGTGTCCAGCGAATTATGAATCAGTTTGCACTATGCGGCAAACGCCCCAAGGAAAAGTACCATTCCTACAAAGGCGATGTGGGCAAGGTCGCTGATAACATTATCAATCGGGATTTCAGTACCGAGAAGCCGCTTCAAAAGTGGACAACAGATGTATCGCAATTCAATCTGCCTTGGGGTAAATGCTACATTTCTCCGATTCTTGACATGAATACCAATGAGATTATTTCCTACAATCTCTCTACCAGTCCGAACATGGAACAAATCAAGGATATGCTGAATAAAGCGTTTGAACGATTTCCTTCTGTACAAGGTTTGATTATGCACTCGGATCAGGGCTGGCAGTACCAGCACGCATTTTACCGGAGCGAACTTCAAAAGCATGGAATTATACAATCTATGTCCCGAAAGGGCAACTGCTATGACAACTGCATTATGGAGACTTTCTTTGGCAGGCTGAAAAACGAAATGTTCTATGGATTAGAGAAGGATTATCCCTCCTTTGAATCCTTCTCTAAGGCGATTGCCGAGTATATCGACTATTACAATAACACCAGAATCCAAGCTAAAACAAAATGGATGCCTCCCTCTAAGTTCAGGGAAGCATCCATGATGGAAGCTTAATTATTCAATTTTGACCCGGTGTCCAGAAAACTGGGTACATATCAGCCCTGCCTGCTCTTTTTATTTATAAATATTACTGTAACTTTGACTCTCTGTGGATGATCTCTTCTCTTCCCGGTCCGTTTGATACGAGTGTGATCGGAACCTGAATCTCCTGCTCGATGGTGTCGATATAGTTGCGGCAAGCCTCTGGCAGATCCTCGTAATTGCGGATTCCGCGGATATCACAGTTCCAGCCTGGCAGTACCTTGTATACCGGCTTTGCCTTCTCAAGCTTCTGTGTGGTTGGGAAATCCTTTGTTACAACGCCGTCGATCTCATAGCCTACGCACATCGGAATCTCCTTTAAGTAGCCTAACGGGTCAAGCACGGTCAGTGCAACGTTTGTTGCTCCCTGCATACGGCAGCCATATCTTGTTGCAACTGCATCAAACCATCCCACACGTCTCGGACGGCCTGTGGTAGCACCAAACTCACCCTTATCACCACCGCGCTTACGAAGCTCATCAGCCTCCTCACCGAAGATCTCGCTGACAAATGCACCTGCGCCTACTGCACTAGAATATGCCTTTGCAACTGTTGTGATCTCATTGATCTCATATGGCGGGATACCTGCGCCGATTGCACCGTATGCTGCTAATGGAGAGGAAGAAGTTACCATCGGGTAGATACCATGATCTGGATCCTTTAAAGTACCAAGCTGTCCCTCTAACAGAATCTTCTTTCCTTCCTTGATTGCCTGATGCAGGTAAAGTCCTGTATCTGCTACGTAAGGAGCGATCATCTCCTTGTATTCCATAAGTGTATTGAAAATCTCATCTGCATTTAATGGATCCTTGTGGTACAGATGAACAAGCATAACATTCTTTAAGGTGCAGATGCGCTCGCACTTTTCCTTTAACTCGTCCATATCTCCGAACAGCTCACTTACCTGGAAGCCAATCTTTGCATACTTATCAGAGTAGAATGGAGCGATACCGGAACGTGTGGAACCAAAGGACTTTCCTGCCAGACGCTCTTCCTCGTAGGTATCCAGTGCTACATGATATGGCATCAGGATCTGTGCACGATCAGAAACCATAATGTTTGGCTTCGGAACGCCCTGCTCAGTTAAGCTGTTTAACTCCTTTATAAAATACGGAATGTTCAGTGCAACACCATTTCCAATGATATTTACAGTGTGCTGTGAGAACACGCCGGATGGAAGAAGGTGCATTGCAAATCTTCCATAATTGTTGATAATTGTATGTCCAGCGTTGCTTCCGCCCTGGAAACGGATTACAATGTCAGACTCCTGTGCTAACATATCAGTAATTTTACCTTTGCCCTCGTCGCCCCAATTGGCGCCTACAATTGCTCTTGCCATATCAGTTACCTTACCTTTCTTATACGTTAATCTCTGCTGTCATACCAAGGTCTTCCTTGTTCTTAGCAAGGATTGGATTTATTACTTCTGCGAGGAAATCCTCTACCTGCTCCTTAGAACGTCCTGTGTAACGCTCTGGATTCATGCACTGCTGCAGCTGCTCTTTTGTCAGGTGGAATGTATCATCTGCTGCAATCAAATCAAGCAGGTTGTTGTCAAGACCGTTTACCTTGACATTACGTCCAGCCTCCATGGACAGCTGGCGGATCTTCTCATGCAGCTCCTGACGGTCTCCGCCTTCCTTTACTGCATCCATCATGATATTCTCTGTTGCCATAAATGGAAGCTCTGCCATCAGATGCTTGTGAATTACCTTCTCATAAACAACCATTCCGTCTACGATATTCAGATACAGATCAAGAATACCATCGATTGCCAAAAAGCCCTCTGGAATGCTGATTCTCTTGTTTGCAGAATCATCAAGTGTACGCTCGAACCACTGAGTAGAAGCGACAAGCATCGGATTCATAGCATCTGAGATTACATAATCTGCCAGAGAAGCAATACGCTCACTTCTCATTGGATTTCTCTTATATGCCATTGCAGAAGAACCGATCTGATGCTTCTCAAATGGTTCCTCTACCTCCTTTAAGTGCTGCAGAAGACGCACATCGTTTGTAAACTTATGTGCACTCATTGCAATACCAGCCAGTACATTTAATACACGGCTGTCTACTTTACGGGAGTAGGTCTGTCCTGAAACAGGATATACACCAGCAAAGCCCATCTTATCTGCGATCATCTGATCCAGTTTTCTGATCTTTGCATGATCACCGTCAAACAGCTCCATGAAGGATGCCTGTGTACCTGTTGTTCCCTTAGAGCCAAGAAGCTTTAAGGAATCGATTACATAACAGATATCCTCATAATCCTGCACAAGATCCATCATCCAAAGTGTTGCACGCTTTCCGACTGTGGTTGGCTGTGCCGGCTGGAAATGAGTAAATGCCAGTGTCGGCAGCGCCTTGTAGCGGTCTGCAAACTTTGCCAGCTCAGCAATGACATTAACTAACTTCTTCTTTACAAGCTGCAGTCCCTCGCGCATGATGATCATATCGGTGTTGTCGCCTACATAGCAGCTAGTTGCACCAAGATGGATGATACCCTTTGCCTTTGGACATTGTACACCATATGCATAAACGTGAGACATAACATCGTGACGAACTTCTTTCTCTCTTGCCTTTGCAACATCATAATTGATATCATTCTGATGCTCTTTAAGCTCAGCGATCTGCTCGTCTGTAATATTTAATCCCAGCTCTTTCTCGCTCTCTGCAAGTGCGATCCACAGCTTTCTCCATGTGGTAAACTTCTTATCCTGTGAAAAAATATATTGCATTTCCTTGCTGGCATAGCGCTCGGAAAGTGGGCTTGTATAACGATCTGTTGCCATAGTAAACCAACCTTTCTTCTATATCTTTTTACTTTTGATAGTCGCCGCGGATGTCCTCTGTTGGCGGATCCAGCGGATATTTGCCATTGAAGCATCCAGTACAAATGCCAAGTCCCTTTGACATCTCATACAGACATTCTTCGTCTAAGTATGCGAGGGAATCAGCTCCAATAATCTTACAGATTTCATCTACACTTCTATTGTGGGCAATCAGCTGATCCTCAGATGGAATATCGGTTCCAAAGTAACACGGATGTAAGAACGGCGGTGAGGAGATTCTTACATGAACTTCCTTTGCACCTGCCTCACGAAGCATACCGACAATACGGTCACTTGTGGTTCCGCGCACGATTGAGTCATCAATCATGATTACTCGCTTTCCCTTTACAGCCTCTGTAAGTACGTTCAGCTTAATGCGAACACTTGACTCGCGGCTGCTTTGCTTTGGCTTGATGAAGGTTCTGCCGACATAGCTGTTCTTTACAAATGCCATGCCATACGGAATGCCGCTCTCCATCGCATAACCCATAGCTGCGACATTACCAGACTCTGGAACGCCTACAACAAGATCAGCATCAACTGGGTGATGCTTTGCAAGAGAACGTCCCGCAATCAGACGACTCTCATATACACTCACGCCATCAATATATGCATCTGGTCTGGCGAAATAAATATATTCAAAAATACATCTTGCATGCTGCTCCTTTGGGATACACATGCTTCGGTTTGATTCAATTCCTTTTTGTGTGATGGTGACGATCTCGCCTGGTTCTACGTCACGGACAAATTCAGCACCGATGGTGTCAAGTGCACAGCTCTCTGATGCCAGTATATAGGCATTTCCGCGCTTTCCGATACACAGCGGTCTAAATCCATATGGATCTCTTGCTCCAATGAGCTTTCTCGGACTCATGACAACAAGTGAATAGGCTCCCTTGATTTTTTTCATCGCCTCTGCGACAGCTGCCTGTACGGTCGGCTGTTCAACTCTGGCTCTTGCAATCATGTATGCGATAATCTCAGAATCGATTGTCGTCTGAAAGATTGCACCTGTTCTTGCAAGCTCCTGGCGCAGCTGCGGCGTATTGATCAGGTTGCCATTATGTGCCATACCGAGTGTTCCTTTGATGTAGTTTAATACAAGCGGCTGTGCATTCTCTCTCGTAGAACTGCCTGCCGTCGAGTATCTTGTGTGGCCTACACCGATGTTTCCTTTCATTGACTCTAAGTCTTCCGGTGTAAACACCTCGTTGCACAGACCCATTCCTTTATGACTCAGTACTAGTCCTTTAGGACCGCTAGTGTCGCTTACTGCGATACCGCAGCTCTCCTGACCTCTGTGCTGCAGAGCAAAAAGACCATAATAAATAGTCGACGCTACGTCATTGCCATCCATGTCGTAAATGCCGAACACGCCGCATTCTTCATGAAGATGGTCATCTACTTCGTATTGCTGATGTATCATTTGTCTTTTCCTTCCTGTTGTTGTGACATTCTCACACAGACGAAGCCTTTTCATTTGCTTCGCCAGCCTAGGTTTCATGGTGTCTTGACGCTTCTTGCAGTCTTTTTTGCAAAACGCACGCGAACAAATCTGTCGCATGGACACCACACCTAATTATATATGACCGACTGTCGAAAATCAAGATGAAATTAGCCAAATTTCATGTTTTGCTTAATACCCGAAGGTACCCTCTAGTGATTCATCCTTTTCAATCCAGTCTGCTACCTTTACGACTCGGTAATTATCTTTATCATCGCGCACATAAACAGTCTCGATACCTGCATTTATGATCATTCGCTTACACATGGAACAGCTGTTGGAATTTTTTACATATTCACCTGTATCTGCTTCTCCTCCTGTCAGATATAAGGAGCTTCCGATCATCTGATCTCTTGATGCACTGATGATTGCATTTGCCTCAGCGTGAACGCTTCTGCATAATTCATAGCGCTCGCCCCTTGGAATCTGAAGCTTCTGGCGGATGCAGTAGCCAAGATCAGTACAGTTTTTGCGTCCTCGCGGGGAACCGACATAGCCAGTCGATACCACCTCATCATTTTTTACGATAACAGCACCGTAGCGGCGTCTAAGGCAGGTTCCTCGTTGGGAAACGATCTCTGCCAGATCCAGATAGTAATTGACTTTATCACGTCTCATGCGATATTACCTTCTTTCCCAGTTAACGTTAACTGTTAATGTCTTCGTTTCTTATAGCTATAATACACGAAAATAAGACCGCCTGTCAACTCTGACAGACGGCCTTGAATTTTAACTATTTATACAAGACGACGATATCCGATCGGCTGCTTGTTATAGAATACATTATCTACTACGATACCTCTCTCTGCACTTGCTGCATGAACCATCATGCCGCCGCCGATATAGATTGCTACATGGCCTGAGAAGCAGATAAGATCACCTGGCTGCAGCTGCTCGTATGATACAGCCTGTCCATAGTTGATCTGTGAGCCGGAGTAGTGCGGAAGGCTGATACCGAATGCTGCGTATACGTTCATGGTAAATCCAGAACAGTCAACACCACCTCCTGGTGTCAGGTTTGTACCGCCCCATACATAATTACACTGTCCTACCCACTGCATTGCATAGTCTACGATAGACTGTCCATTACCGCTTGGAGCTGGTGCTGGTGCCGGTGCTGCCGGCTGAGTCTCCGGTGCCGCTGGCTGAGTCTCCGGGGCTGGTGCTGGAGCTGCTGGCTGTGTCTCTGGCGCTGCTGGCTGTGTCTCTGGTGCCGCTGGCTGTGTCTCTGGTGCCGCTGGCTGTGTCTCTGGTGCTGCCGGCTGGGTTGCCTGAGTCGGTGCCGGGTTTGCATATACTTCAAGGTTGGAGCTAAAATCACCATAATACATGGTTACAACATTATAGCCCTCCTGCTTTAAGGTCATACCTACCTGTGGTGAATACCATCCGTCGTAAATATCCTTTACAGTTCCATCGCTGTAGCTTACTCTTACAAACAATTCTGCGGTGTAGACAACATCACCCACATACTTTGTACCACCCTGATAGCAAGCCTCAATGCCAGTTACAGATGCTGCAGTCGGAACTTCTACACTTATGGTTTCATCAGATGCTGAGCTGCTTGGTGCTGCAGTTTCGCCCGTACCATTTGTTACATTTCCTTCAGAAGATGCATCTGTTGATGGCTGTGTCTGAGTTTCCTGTACAGACTCTGCTGCTGCGGAGGATTCTGCTGCTGCCTCGCTTGATGCTACTGATTCTGCAACTTGAGTAAAGTAACCGGAATCTGATGCTAACTTATATGCTGCATCTGCAAGTGCAAGTGCGCTTTCCTGCTCCTGCTTTGAGGTTGCTGCCAGATCTTCTAATCCAGAATCTGCTGCAAATTCGCTGTAGTAACCAAGAAGCTCTGCTGCATAAACGATAGCTGCATATGCACGATAGTAGCCTTCGCCTGTTCCCTCTGCCATTGCCTGCTCGTATACGTTTCTGGAGTAGTTGATATCGATCATGAAGTTCTCAAGCTCCTGAGATACAAATTCATTGTCTACCTTCTGAGCCTGAGCGAACTGAGTCTTAATGGTGATGCCGGACTTTGAAACATATCCAACCTCATCATTTGCAATATGTATCTTTACGAAATCACCCTGATCCTCGATGATTGCGTACTCTTCATCCTTGTATACAGTTCCAACAACATTTGCGCTGTCAGATGCACTGTCGCGAACATTTAACTGATCTGCTGTAACAACTGCATAGCGGTTCTGGATATTGTCCTCAGCAGTCTTGGCTGCTGTGCCAACTAATACGTAGGCTGCGCTTACATAACCTTCTACATCGCCGCAAGTGATACGATACCAGCTGCCTTCGCTGTTGTTTACGGAACTTTTGATGTTAACCTGGCAGTTACTGAAAAGTCTTCCGACTGTTACACTGCCTGTGGATGGCTGTTCACGCACGTTTAAGTAACCTGCTGCGCTTACCAGTCCTACATTAGAAGCATCTGAAGTGACAGCAACAGTAGCGGCCATAACGGTTTTTGGCTCTTCGGTTTCTGTCTCACTCTCAGCCTCAGATGTTGCCTGAGCCTTAGGAACAAGATAATCTAAGATTGCCTCATCCGGAGTTTCCTCTCCTGCGTAGTAGTTATTCAATGTAACAGCCATGCCTGCGATTGCGCTCTCACCCTCAAGCTCACCTGCGGATGCCGGAACAAAAAATGTACCAGACAGCATAGACGCTGCTAATATTGACGTAACAAATCTGTTTCCTTTGATCTTCATATATACCAAGCCTTTCTTTATAAAACCTCTTTACATTCTTATCTGCGAGCGAGTAAGCTTGCACTCCCTCGCTAGTTTCACAGTAACAATTCACGAGTGAACTATTACTAAATATTACAAAATTATTACACTTCGAGGGGCATTATAACAAAATTATTACGAGATGTCAAGTTAAATCGGGATAACGATTAAGAAAGAGAGCGCGTTTTTCGCCAAAAAAGCCACCTGCAATCGGGAAAATGACACTTTACTGTGCCTTTCCCGATATTAGGCGGCTCTTAATTATTTACTCTCTTCCTCCGAAGAAGCTTCACTTAACGCTTCCTCTGACTCACCAGACTCACTTGATTTTTCTTCTTTTGTTGATTCTTCCTCGCCAGTTTCACTTTCTGAGGTTTCCTCACCACTAGTTTCACTTTCTGATGTTTCTTCCTCGCTTGGTGCTACGTAAACCGGAGTTGTAAAGCGGATTGTGTCAATCACATCCTCATCTACCTTAAACTTGGAAGAATCGTCCTGAATCTCGGCATATTTCTCTGAGAACAATGCTGTCTTTCTGCTTTCGATCTCTGAATCGATGGCACTCTGACGTGCTTCCTCATCGTTATCATCAAGACAGCGGATGATATAGATGCTGCCGTCATCGCTTTTATATACAGTGCACTCGTCTGTTGCCAGTGCCCATGCAGCTGCATTATATACAGCAGTTCCATCCTCACTAATGGAAATCTCAGAATTTGTTGCAGTAAAGTGACTGTCATTTTGATAATCACTGATAAAGTCTGCTGCATCATTTCCTTCCTCAAATTCCTTAAGGATCTTGTCTACTGCATCGTTCATCGCATCCTGACGTTCCTGCTCTTCTTCTGAAAGTGTTTCTGCCTCAGTTGAATCTTCAGTGGATGCCTCAGAGGAAAGTTCCGAAACATTCTCGCTTGATGCTTCCTCAGTTGATGCTTTTTCACTGCTTGCTTCTTCTGTGGAAGTCGTTACATCCTTGGATACACTTTCTGATTCTACTTCTGTATTCTCTATAGAAGATGCCTCTTCGCTGCTGTCTTCATCACTTGACACTTCTGTAGTTGCCTCATTGGCTGCTGTCGTCTCTGTCAGTTCACTTGGCGTCAGCTTTACATATGCAATCTTTTTGCGAAGGAACTCATCATCACCAACTGTCGTATCAACATCAACAACAAGATCCATATAAACAAGATTGGCAATTGCATTCTCTGTATATGTCTTTTCAATCAGCTCATCTGTTGCGCCGACTGCATCCAGATAATCCTCTGATTCTGTCTGAAGCTTTTCAATTGCCTCATCTACCTTTGCTTTTTGATCATCACTTAACTCAATGCCATTTTTCTTTGCATACTCATTTAATACAAGTGTCTGGCGAAGCTGTGACAGAGACATCTGCTTGATATAATCACCGACTGTCATGCCTGAACCATCGCCCATATCGTTGCCGCAGATGTTTGATCCAAAATAGGATTCATAGGTATACTCCATGGAACGTATCATATAAGTAACCTCATCCAGCATGATATTTGTATCGCCAAATGAAACAGCAACTGTATCCTCTGGTGCCTTTTTCTCTAACTGTCCGCATCCGCCTAATGTACTAACGGCAGTAGCTGCTGCGAGGGCTGCTGCTGCATACTTCATAATTCGGTTCATAAATTTACCTCACTCTATTTCTATATTCTCTATCAACGCTCCGAAGTGCATCTTCTTTATCGGGCGCCTCGTGAACTTTGCTTTTCATTTTAGCATGATTTTATGAAACAATCAACGTTTTTATATCGCTTAACAGTTTTTTCAATGTTTTCAATGTCAGCGTTTTTTCTTTGACTGCGCCATCTCCTGCCCTCAATAAGAAATAAGGATTGTCTTTGTCAAGCAGACGAAGTGCACCTCGGTAAGACTGTATCAGATCCGGCACACGCATCGTGTCAAATTTTGCTCTTGGATGCATGAACAGGCGAATCTCTGTTGACGATGACTTGATTTCTTTAATATAGAGAGAATGCGCATCCGCACGAAGGATTGACACCTCAAGCAAGTTGGTGACTGGCTTTGGAACACTTCCAAAACGGTCGATAAGCTCGTCGATCATATCCATTGACTCTTCCTCTGTCTCGACTGCTGCAATACGCTTGTAGATTTCCATCCTGTCTTCTTCGTTTCGTATATAGCTGTCTGGAATGTAAGCGCTGATTGGAATGTCCACCGTTGTTTCAAAGGTTTCCTCCATCTCAAGCTCACCCTTTTCTTTTTTGACAGCCATATTTAACATCTTGCAGTACAAATCATAGCCAACTGCTTCCATATGCCCGTGCTGCTCACTGCCAAGCAGATTTCCAGCGCCTCGAATTTCCAGATCACGCATGGCTATCTTAATACCAGAGCCAAGATCTGTATACTCACGAATTGCCTGAAGACGCTTTTCAGCCTCTTCTTTTAAAATCTTGTTTCGCTGATACATGATAAAAGCATAGGCAGTGCGGTTTGAACGGCCTACACGTCCTCTTAGCTGATACAGCTGTGCAAGTCCGTAGCGGTCGGAATCGTGGATGATAATAGTATTTACGTTTGGAATGTTTAAGCCCGTCTCTATAATAGTTGTGGAAACAAGCACGTCTATATCACCGTTAACAAAGTCCATCATGATCTGCTCTAGCTGACGCTCTGACATTTGACCATGCGCAAAGGCAACATTTGCATCTGGCACAAGCTTTGCTATCTGTGCCGTAATCTGATCAATATCCTTGACACGATTATACACATAATAAACTTGTCCGTCTCTGGCAAGCTCTCTGTTTATTGCTTCGCGAACCATTTCCCAATTCATTTCCATTACATATGTCTGAATCGGTCTTCTCTCATACGGTGCTTCCTCCAACACACTCATATCGCGCACGCCTATCATACTCATATGAAGTGTTCTCGGAATCGGTGTTGCCGTTAGTGTCAGCACGTCAACGTCTTTTTTAAGCTGCTTAATCTTTTCCTTGTGTGTGACACCAAAGCGCTGTTCCTCATCAATAATCAAAAGGCCTAGATCTTTAAATACAACATCCTTTGACAGCACACGATGCGTTCCTATTACAATATCGGCAAGACCCTTTTTTAAGCGCTCAAGTGATGCCTTGATCTGCGCTGACGTGCGAAAGCGTGATAAAAGTTCAATTCGAATTGGATAGTCCTTCATTCGCTCAACAAATGTATTGTAATGCTGTTGAGCAAGAATAGTTGTCGGCACAAGAAATACGACCTGTTTACTGTCCTGCACAGCCTTAAAGGCAGCTCTGATGGCAATCTCTGTTTTTCCGTAGCCTACATCACCGCACACTAAGCGGTCCATGATTTTCGTACTTTCCATATCAGCTTTTGTCGCATCAATTGCTGCAAGCTGATCTGCTGTCTCATCAAATGGTACAAGCTCTTCAAATTCTTTCTGCCATACAGTGTCTGTTCCATACTGATAACCGTGACCACTCTGGCGCACTGCATAAAGCTCCACAAGCTCCTTTGCAATGTTGTTGACTGCTTTTTGAACACGGCTTTTTGTTTTTGTCCACTCCTGGCCGTTCAATTTGTTAAGCTTTGGCTGCTTAGACTCTGAATCAGCATACTTTTGGATCATATGAAGCTGTGTGACAGGAAAATACAGCTTTCCGCCATCACCATATTCTATCTTAATATAATCTTTTGTTACCTTATCCACAATCTGTCGCTCTGTTCCGCGATAAATTCCCAGTCCATAATTTTCATGCACCACATAATCACCAGGCTTTAGCTGCGCAAAATCACTTATTCGCTGACCCTGATAGTGGCTCTTTTTTTCTTTTTTCTTTTTCTTAACACCAAAGATATCGCTCTCTGTGATAACAGCAAATTTTAGCATCGGATATAAAAAGCCACGGTGAAGATTTCCGTAAGTAACCATGATCTCACCTGGATTTATCTTTTTATCCTCGTCCTCGCTGTAATATGCCAAAAGATCATACTCTATAAGCTGATTGACAATTCGGTTTGCGCGAGTTCTTGACGGACACAAAAGGACAATGCGGTACTTTTCCTTCTTCCAATGTGTCAGATCCTTGATCAAAAGTTCAAAACCTTCACGGTATGTGTTCATGTTCTGAACATTTACTGCGTAGCTGTTTACCACCGTAAAGTCAGCCAGGCGGCTGTCAAGTGAAGATAGTGCTGCAACCTGACCGCGCTCAAAAGCAGCAAGCACATGTTTTGCCGGTGTTAAAAGCGCTGTCTGACCTGGCAAAAGAAAGCCCTGCTCCAGACGATTTTTCATGCTTTCCTCAAACTCAGCCTGCACACCATCACCGCGCTCTTTAAGACGCATCGGCTCATCAAGGAAAACTAACGTGTTCTTCTCATCAAAATATTCAGAAAGTTGAACAGTGCGCGGATAAAAATAGCTTATATAGCTATCTGGTGCCTCTAAGACAACCTCTTCTCCAAGTGCCTCTAATATGCGGTTTGTCTCCTCACGAAGACGCTTCGCCTTGTCTGGCTCCTTTGCTTTTTTAAAGACAGCTAACTGGCTCTCAAGCTCATTTTGAATCATTCCCACAGCACGCCGTCTTGCCGTATCATCTGCAATCACCTCTGCCGCTGGAAAAACAGATACGCACTCGATCTGATCCATTGAACGCTGGCTCTGCGGTTCAAAGCAGCGAATCGTATCTATTTCATCTCCCCAAAGCTCGATTCTAACCGGAACCTCCATTGTCAATGGATATACATCAGCAATACCTCCGTGAACAGTAAACTGTCCTGGCTCCTCCACACGTCCTACACGCTCATATCCCATCACAGTCAGGTCATGCTTTAGCTTTTCAAGATCAAGCTCATCACCTTCTTTTAGCTTTATCACATGACTCATCAGCTGTTCAAACGGCACTGCCGCGCTCATGAGCGCATCCATTGTCGTGATGATAACCTTCGCCTCGTTTTGATAAAGTGCTGCAAATGCCTTCATGCGCTCTGCAATGATGGCATTTCCCTGCAGATCTGCGCTAAAAAAGATCAGGTCACGCGGTGGAATCACATAGACCTGACTGCAAAATAATTTATAATCTTCTTCAATTTCCCTTGCCCGCTGTTCATTGTACGTCACAACAAGTTGCACTTTTTTCTCTCCAAGAAAGGTGCTCATAAAATGCACCTTCTCGGAGTCAATACAGCCTGTCATGCCCACTGGATCTGTTCCCTTCAAAAAATCTCTTGAAAAGTCTTCATATTCCAGCAGATCCGTCAGCGGATTTGCAAAAATACCCACAATTGACCCTCCTTATCATTATTTTGTTTTCTTCTGGTTATAATGATTCATGGTTGCCTCTAGTCCGTTGTTCATTAAGGAGCATACTGCATCTGCTGCTTCTTTGTAGCCGTCTTCCATTGCCTTTTTTTCTTCGCCCTGGAAATGGCTGAGTACAAAGTCTGCTAGATCCATCTTTGGCGGCTTTGCTCCGATTCCGACACGCACTCTTGGAAAATCCTGTGAATTGCAATGCAGAATGATATTTTTCATACCATTATGACCGCCTGCACTTCCTTTACCACGCACGCGAAGCTGTCCTGGCTCTAGGTTAATATCATCATATACTACAATTAAATCAGAGATATCTGTTTTGTAGTAATTCATGACCTCCTGAATACACTCTCCGCTTAAATTCATGAAAGTCTGAGGCTTTACTAGAACAACCTTTTGTCCCTCAATCGCGCCTGTTCCAATTAATCCCTTAAATTTTTTTGTTGTTACATCAATATTGTATTTGTCAGCAAGGTAATCAATAACCTCAAAGCCAACGTTATGTCTTGTTCCTCTATACTGTGCGGTTGGGTTGCCCAGACCTGCTATGATATACATGTTTTTTCCTCCTTCTGCCACTGGGGACAGGGACGGTGGCATTAAAAAAGCAATTGCCGCGGCGTCCCTGTCCCCGATGGCGCTCATGTTAGTTCAATTTATTATACGGTCACTCATTCCAAGCGAATCGGCAAGTGCCTGCAGATCAAAATCTTCTGGCACTGTTATTCCATTTACAGGAAGCGGTCTGCGTCTGTCAAAGACATCATATACGTCAAACAGATCACTTGTGAGTACCTTCTCTGGATAAACCATCTGCTTAAACATCATCTGACCATCCATGTTGCGGCGGCCCTGACGCATGTAATTTGAGCCATACTGCAGCCAGTACTGAGTACTGTCTACGTTGCAGAAATATCTAAAGCCTACATCCCAGAGCTTTTTGAATTTTTCATTTTCAAATGTATACTGTGATGGTCTCCAGTCTCCTACATCTGCTCCTAACGGATATAAAATAATATCTGTATCTCCGATTATAGATTCTACTTCGCGCTCCCACATATCTGTGTCCCATACAAGATGTTCATAGCTTGTACTTGTCATATTCAGATGACCCCAGCTGTGGCTGGCAAGCTCCCAGCCCAGATCGCGAATTGCCTGTGCAACTTCTCGTGCTGTCTGCTTGTCCTGCTCAATATTTTTATTTGGTGACGTATGATCTTCGCGCTTTTCTTTATCGTTTGCAGGTGTAGAAACGTAATAGTCACAATTTTCATTGTACCAGAAATCACTTGTGCGATAGCCTAAAATACCATCATATCCTGTAAATGCCAGAATACCCTTTGAACCCTGATAAGAAAAATCAGGATGTGTTTCAATAAAATCCTCTAAAACAGTCAAAACGTCATAAGAACCATATGATACACTTCCATCACGCTCAACATACTCATTTACAACCTTACCGTTTTCATCAAGACAGAGCTTTGTCGCAAATCCAGTTCCTGTCATATACTCATAATAGCATACATCGTCTTCGGAAAGTACAAATGGCTTTTTTCCTCTCGGAAGATAAATTGGCTGCTGCACCATCTGCACGGTGCCGTCTGGCTGCGTTTCCATCTTTGCAATCTTATGAAGGCTTATCAAAACATAACCCTTGTCATACATAGACTGCATTATATCCTTAAATTCTTCGATAGTTGTCATTACCTGATCATAATCACTGCTCTTATAGCTTGCAAATGCAAGCTCGCTGTCAACAATAAGACTATGGAAAAAGATATGTGTAATCTTATCATAGTCTGTCCACTGTACAGCCTGTGATTTCAAACTCTCATAGCTTTGAATGCAGCTGACATATGTTTCATTATCTGCATAGCCAGGTATTGACTGAATCTGTGCAATTGCACCGTCATAATCGTACTGCATTGCTTTTAAATTAGCAGCCTGTACGACTGGATCACTGCTTTGTACAAGAGCACCATCCGCAGCCGCCTCTGTTGCCTTCCATGTTTCGTATTCCACAGGTGCTTTTGTTGATGCTGCCTGATCTGACTGCACATGCGGAAGCGTCACTGGGCGCAGGCATACCAATGCCACTGCACCAAGACCTGCACATGCAATTACAAGCAGCACCAAAAGTATTACAATAGGCGCACCTGATTGGCCTCTTTTTATTTTCTTTCTCTGATAGTCTTCCCAGCTGCGTCTTTTCTTTGCCATTTGTTCCTCCATTTTCTTTGTTTACGGCACTGGAACGGTCATTCCCTGAAGTACATATTTTGTATCAGTCTCAAATACATACGCATTCACAATGTATGAACCGTGCTCGTTTTTATGCTCACTTACTGGAACATAGCATGTCGCTGTGTTTCCAGATACGGTCATGTTATGCCATACCAGATCATCCTGTCCATTTGCTGCTGTCCACACTGCAGTTGAAACCTTTTTATAGCCTGCAGGTGCATTAAATTGAATTGTCACACGGAAACCATTTGATGATAATTCTGTTACATATGGAATCGCCATCGACAGCACACCTGTACCGCTGCCATTATTATTTCCTGAGCTGCCTCCAGGATTTGCACCTGATGGAACAGTTACATTGACTCCCTTTAATGGTGCTAATTTTCCTGCATTATCATATAGGTAAATATGAGTCGTGTATGCTCCGCTCTCTCCCTTATGGGCACTTGATGGCACGTAAAATGTAGCTGTATCACCGCTTACGCTTGCCTGATGCCACACTAGATCATCCTGTCCATTTGCATTTGTCCATGTTGGCATCAATACTTTGCTTACTCCTGACGGTGCATTTATTTTTGCCGTAACTCGGTAGCCCGATGCACTAAGTTCCGTAATAGAAACATCACCAATTGAAAGGCTTGATGACGGTGTCGGCGGTGTTACGGCTGCTGACGGAACTGTTACATTGACACCCTTTAATGGTGCTAATTTTCCTGCTTTATCATACAGGTAAATATGAGTCGTGTATGCTCCGCTCTCTCCCTTATGGGCACTTGATGGCA
>ERZ779874.2037-NODE-2037-length-17804-cov-4.290270_pt1 | contig 17804 bp, 15 predicted proteins | sample MGYA00511031_ERZ779874 | MGnify/ENA primary metagenome ERZ779874 (study PRJEB29588, sample SAMEA2156850) | human gut metagenome | biome: human gut; feature: human-associated habitat; material: faeces | place: Denmark | collected 2008/2010 ...
ACGGGTTCTGTCGTACAACTTACTTTATGGTAAAATTTCTCCGGACAGCAGTGAAGTTAGACATGATTAGAATGTACGCAAACATAGGTGAGGCGGGCGAAAAAAAAGAATATCGTATTTTTCTTTCGCCCGCTTTGTCTTTAATCTATAATTTCAAAACGCACTAACATGGAATAGTTTTTTTTGATAGTGCGGAAGTTGTCGAATGAGGCTGCGTCGGATGAGAGGACATTGCTTTGGGCGAACGGGAAAATATTACTGTTCCCTTCTTCCACAATACGTATCACATCACCTAATTTCTTACCTAAAGCTTCCACCAAGTAAGTAGCCTTCTGCTGTGCGGCTTTTAACGCTTCAATCTTTCCCTTTTGATGATAGGCGAGTATGTCTTTGTTCTCCAGTTCTCCGATGCGCATGGTATGGATACCTTTGGTATCGATGCGCTTAACGATTTCATTTATCTGACGGAAATCGGTCAAAGTAATGTCGAATTTCTTGGATATTAAGAAGTCCTGTCCCTGCTTTCGCCAATAGTCTCCAATCTCCTGCATACGGATTGCGTCCTGCGTAATGCCTGCTTCCGCGAGAGTCTTCCGTAAACCTTGTTCTATTTGTGACAAGGACACTTTGGTATGATATTCTTCAGGTTTGGACTTTCCGTCAAATTCTTCCTCGAAGTATTCACGGATTTCAATAATGTAGTGAATTTTGTCCGGAACGATTTCTATTTCGGATGTGCCTGTCACTTCAATGTAGCGTTCATTTGTTTCCTGCGCCTGTAATGGGAACACCAATAATGTGGAAACTAATAATAGCAAAATTGTTCTCATATTATCTCATTAAATATAATTTCTATTTGACTTCAAATTCTGTATCCATATATATTTCCAATTGCAATCCTATCTTGTATTTGTCTGGAGATAATTTTCCTGCACCGTACAGTTTTTTATCATTAGGGTTGGTAATGCGATTGACCTCCCACGATACAGGGATGGAAAACAATATAGCTTCTCCAGCTTCCAGATGAGCACATTTTTTCATATAATCAGCTTCACCATTCCATCCTGAGCGGGCATACGGATGTACCGTATACCGTTTATCAGTATCTACACTTGGAAAGAATACGGGTTGTACGGATAGATTTGTATGATTCTCGAATAGAATTCGGATGGAATCATTTCCAGATTCCAACACACGAAAACCAAAAGCCCCTTGCATTTCTGTACCTGATACTGGCTGAATGCCTGTGTCTGTCAGGTTACAATATGTATAGATATTGGAGAACACGTAAAAATGAACCTGGTATTTGTTCGGCTTCAGCGGATACTTAAACTCAGACATATGAATGTATTCGGGCAAAGTATCGCCTTTGGACAAATCTCTGCCTACACCTTCAAAAACAAGTACATCAATAAAAGGAAAAGTTTCCCACTTACCGTCTTTCCAATATTTCATCCAGTGGTATTCCGGTTCAGCAGCAGGAGCATCGACATTGATTACGTCCAGCGTAATCTGTTTGGTTGATGGCGAGTAAACAGGCTTTTGGGTACGAATCTTATAAGCGTCCGGATGTGTGATGGCAACATCTGGTAATCGTTGGATATGTACACGGCTTTCATACTTTTCAATTTCGGATTGTGAAAGAGGAAAATCAATGTCCTGCGCATCCATTATCAACGGACAAACGGACAAAAAGATGAATAAATAAAATAACTCCTTCATACAGTCACTCATTTAATATTTTGCCATTTGTATCTATATAATACCAGTCGGGACTATCCCAGTAATGTTTTTCATCTTTAGAATCGGGGACGGCTTTACTTTTTCCTGAAAATGTAACCTTTGCCTTGCCATTCTCAAAAGGGAAGGCAAATTTGAATTGGGGCTTTATAACCACATTCCCTAATAAATCAGCGAAGCCGATCAGTCCGTTTTTATCCGTTATACGAAACAGTCCTTCCTGAAGTTTATCGGGGCCGTTGTCATACTGAAAGACGTAGAATAGTTCTTTGCCTTGACCATCCAGACAGACAATCCGGGCATCCTGTTTGTTTTCGTATGCGAAAACTAAATTTTTAACGCGATTTATTTGACAGAATTTATACTTACCGTATGGCACAATGGTATCTCCCTGTTCATTCAGATAGCATACGGGGACACCTGTCTCAAGATTTTGCTCAAATGTATGGGCAATCAGTTTGCCTTTTCCCTTCTTAAAGAATATGGAGATGGTCCATACGGAATTACGATATTCTCCTTTGCCATAATAATTTATTGTAGGTGTCCACCGAGGCATCCCTTGGATTATTTCCAAGACTTGATTATCCCATTCTTGTATGCCACAACTTCGTATTGTTTCTGTCTCATATACTTCTCCATACGAATTAATTCGTATCGTATAAATTCCTCTTGTTCGTTGTTTGTCATCCAACAATGAAGAGTCATATATCAGGTGTTGAGTAATGTAATCTTGTGCGGCACTTGATTTTCCGTCTTGAAAATAAGATACGGCTTCCCATTCGACGAAGCTATGCTTCGCATTTTCCTCCGCAATGCTGTCTGCTTTTACTCTGTCTCTATAATGTTGTGGCAGGAAAGGTACATATACCGTGTATAAACATTCCATCCGCTTCCCATTCCTGTCCCGGCATGGCAGGCAGTGTGGAAGCTCTTTGGTCAGTCTGATGACTTCCCTGTCAAAGTCTTTATGTATGGTTGTCAAGATATTGATATTTCGTGGCATTCCCATAGTATCTATGGTAAACATCGCTACCGAGTAACCTGCTATATTCTTTTCCAGTAACTCTTCCGGGTATTTCATTTGGGAAACATAGTATTTTGTAAGATCATAATCCCATACTGCCCATCGTGGCGGTTCTATCGTGGATAAATCTTTGACAGGTTCTCCAGTTATCTTTGCGACACCCTTGTTCCAAATATCTTCTTTGCGCCAGATACTGTCCAAACGTTCTTCATTCTTACGTTGCCTTTCAATACTGTTGTCTGTTATGTATTTTACAGTGTCGGTACCGATCGTTAAGCTGTCCGGCAAACATTGGAAAACCAAAGTGCTATCTGTAAGTCCTTTCCAGATCTTGCTTTCCTTCCATGTGGACATGTCTGTATAATCGTAGCTGTGTGCGGCAAGCTCGCTGATAACGACTAATGAAAACCATATGAGCAGAAGCTTTTTCATAATCTTTCATCTTGATGATACTCAAAGATAGCAAAGAAGAATAACCTGACCAATTGTTAGACTATTCCTTTCTTGTTAGGTTTAAGCAAATATTCTTGTTGTCGGCCGATTTTAGATTGGCATTGTATGTTATTGTAAAAGTTCAGGTTAATCCATTTTCATCATTTCTGAAGGTTATTCCAGAGTTTTTCCGTAAGTTTGCTATCAATAAAATAGTACTCCAAAGAGCATGAGGTATTTGTGGATTATTTTAGGCTGCTTGCTGGTCGTTCCGATGGTGATGGCACAGCGGATGCGTGTCGAGGACTTGGGACGCTATAAGAAACCGTTCCTGCGGAAGGCACCGTTCACGACCGACAAGCGTTTCGCCTTGCTCGACCTGATCACGAATGAGAAGGGATTTGAGTTCTCGACGGGTGGCGTGGCGGTCGAGACAACTGAAGGCGAGGGATTTGTTACGTTGGCCTTGCCTCATAAGTGTGATTTCTTGACGATCAAGCATCCTGTTTATGGGCAATATACCTGGAAAGCGCCTGAGGTATTGAAGCGGAAAAAGCATTACCATGCCTATCTCTATACGGAGAGTTTGGATAAGGAATATCGTCAGGAAAAGCAATGGGCCCTGCTCTCAGTGAGACCGGAGCGGGCGATTGTCTATGTGGACAGCGTGATGTACCAAATCCAGGATGGACAGTTGTCACTATATTTACCTATCGGTAAGCATGCCTGCCGGATTGAGTCCCCATTTTATATGCCTTTGAGTGATACGATTGAGTTGACGGATTCCGCCCGGCTCGAGAAGCTGTTTGTTCTGGAGGCATTTTACGCTTACCTGACGGTAGAGACCGATCTGAGTGATGTCCGGATCTTGTTGGATGGTAAATCGATTGGCTCTGTGCGTGCGGAAACGGGACGATTGAGGCCGGGGCGTTATCGGCTGACTATAGAGAAGGGCGATTGGATCTATTATGATCGTTTGGTTGAGATCGCCAATGCGGAGCGGAAGGTGATCGATTTGCGAGGTGTGGCTTTACGTCCGTCACGACGGGGCGAGCCGCTTCCGGAGCAAGCTTCTTTCTTGCCGGATTCCTCGTTAGTTGCTGATGCGGTGCCTGTGGAGGGAAAGCCTTCGGCTCCGGTTTTGCGTGGTGATACGACTCTTGCTTCAGCCGTGTCGGATGTTCATATTACGGCGTTCGACGAGGACACGGAGATCTGGCTTAACCGTGAGTTGGTTGGGCGAGGTGAGTGGCAAGGAGAGTTGATGCCGGGCTTCTATTCTGTCAGCTCGAGGAAAGAGGGACTGGAGTCGCGAACCGATTTCTTCTGGGTCGAGGCGGGCAAGATGGTGGAATTGAACCTGATCTCGCCGAAGGCCGATTATGGCCTGTTGAACGTGTCGTGTGATGAGGTCGATGCGGCAGTTTTCCTGAACGGCTTGGCGGTGGGATTCACGCCTTGCGTATTGCGCAACTTACCGGTCGATCGGACCTATCGAGTCCGTTTGGTGAAGGGACGAAAGGAGGCGGAGCGAGTGATCCACTTGCGGGGGAACGACATCGTGAACTTGAGCTTGGAGTTGAAATTGAGGAAAGAGTATTGAGAGAATCGAATGATATAATATATAAGAAAAGGATATGAGAAGATCGGTTTATAACCTGTTGCGCGAGGCTCAACAGAAGATGAGCGGTTTCGCGGTGTTTATGAATTACCAGTTTATGCATTTCGGCGTGAAGGCCGAACCGGCCGCGTTGTTGTCGGTCGAGGTGGAACTGGGCGGTGAGTCGATGAACCTTGAGGATGTGGCCGATGTCGCGATCCCCGAGGAGGACCAGTTCGCCTTGATCCCGAAAGACCAGGACAGCCTGTTCGCCATCTGCAAGGCGGTCGCCCAGGCGCATCCGGATTATAAGATTGAGCAAAAGTCGATGAGCGGGGAAGAGGGGGACCCGGGGGAGACGGACGCGGACGACGGCGACAACGATAAGTATGTCTTGTGTACGATGCCCGAGGTGAACGACGATCGCCACGATGCGGGTATGGACTACGTAAAAGCCGTTTACGAAGAGATGACAGCGAAGATCGAGGCGGCCAACGCAGCCTACGATGTAAAGATCGCTAAGCAATTGGTAGGCGCCAAGCCTGAGGAGATCGATGAGGCGAAAGAAGAGCTCAAGAAATTGTACGACCAAATTATGGAGACCTGTAAGTCCTATCGGGAAGAAAAGGAGAAACAGATTGAGACAGCTTATCAGGAATACCTGACGAAAAAGGCGGAATCTGAAAAAGCGGAGAGTGAACGGCAGGCCGCCCGTGGAGAGGACAAGGGCTCTAAGCTGGATTTGAGCCAGTTCGTTGGTGAGGAATAGTATAATGAATAGGGGCGCACAATCTGTGAGCCCCTACAGTGAGATTTTATTTTCCTTGCGAATCGCAGGTATGGCCCGGCATCGTGATCGAGATACTGCCGCCATAGGCGCACATCAGCTTGCAGTTGTCGAGCAGGGCCGGCATATTGGTGATCAGTTCCTTACCGCCCGGAGCCCAAGGGGCCACGATGGCCGGAATACAGGGCATGGGTGTCAGTACACCCATTGCGGCCGAGGTGGCCGAGGCGACCGTCGGATTGCTTAACGATTGGCACATGCCGAAAGGCAGGATGTTGACCATCGGCGCGAAATCCATGATGGTGGCTTTCGGCTTGTTCTGGATCATCGGTCGCAAAGGGACCGTGACCATTAAGGTGGAGGGCGTCATCCCGAAAGAGCATTTCAGGGTCGCGCCCATACAAACATATTTTGCCATATTCTTCCTCCTTATATTAGCTGTTCGACTTCAATTCCTCCTCGCTCAATTTAGCGCTCAGTTTCGCGGTGGAAGGCGCTCCGGGGACGGAGACGCCCTCGGTCGTGTAAGGTGTCTTGAACGAGGATTGCACCTTGAGGTTCTTCATGTCGACCGTGCCCGCGGTGACGTCGGACTTGAAGGTGACCTTTCCTTGCAGGGTGCTCTCGCCATAGAAAGTGGTCTTGCTGCCGGAGAGCGAAGCGTTGCCGCCGCTCAGCTGCAGGATCGCCTTGCCATCTTGCTGGAGCTCGACGGTCGTATCGCCAAAGAGCCCCACCTTGTCGGAAGCCACCTGCACGCTCTTGCTCTTGGTCTTCTTGTCTTTCGATCCGGCATAAACCTTTTCCGCCAACAGGAGCAGGGTGCTGCCTGCGGCCAGGCTCTTGTCGGTCCGTTTCTCCTTGTCCACGTCCATTGCCTTGACCTCGACCGCCTTGGCGTTGGCGGCGATCGATCCGGTCGCCTTGCCTTCCGTGTCGGTAGCGTTGAGGTTGATCTTCTCCGCCCGAACGGAGAACGCGCCCTCCTTGGTCAGGCTCTTCTCCTCGGTTTTATCGTCTTTCGTCTCATAGTCGACGGCCTCGATCTCGATCGCTTTCGAGACGACCCGCACGTTGCCCTCGGCCGGCAGGTCGACGTTCTTGTCCGATATCTTAGGGTTGGCGGTATTGATTTCCACCTCTTGCGCCCCCATGAAGATGCCGCCCTCCTTGATCAGGGCGCCGTCGTTATCGTAGGAGGAGAGGTTGATCTGCTTGCCCGCCAGCCCGATGCCCGCGCCGTCGTTGGTACGTAGGTTTCCGTCGCCGTCGATCGAAACCAAATTGATGTTCTCGGACTGTATCGAGATGAAGGTTTCCGTTGTTTTGTCTTTGAACGACGACTTCAGTTTACCCACTTCTTCCTTTTGCTTCTTGACACTGCTCAACCGGCGGTTGGCTTCGGCAAGGCGAGAAAGGGTGTTGAAGTAGTTGGTCATCGTGCTATAAAGGCTGCCAGCAAGTTGGCGGAATTCAGCGTGCAGCTCGTCAATATCCGCATAATTTGTCCGGGTTGATATTATATCATCGTTGAGCACGTCTTCTTCAGTCAGTTTGTTCAGCTCGTTCATGAGGCTGGAAACACCGGACTTGTCTTCTTCTGCCTTTTTCTTCAAATCCCCGATAAAAGAAGAAAGTTCTTTTTCCTCGTCCGCCAATTTGGTCTTTAACGAATCGCAAGGCAGGGTAGCGTCGAGATTGATTGAGCCGTCTGTAGATAGCCATATTCCCAAGCTACCTGCTAAATTAGAGACAGGGAAATAATCTTCGGCGACGTTCTCGCTTCTCAGGATTACGCTGCGTGCCTGCGAGACGATTTCCGAAGTCCCTTTGACTACGTTTTCCATGCCGTCCTTACCCGGGTCGACCGCTATTTGGCGGATACTTGAGGCCCGGCTTATGACACGTCCGGCACTGGTTCCGTCTGAGCCGACTCCTTCGAGGCTGATGTCGGTGCCACGTATGATTACTTTTGACTCGCCGCTATTAAGCAGTCCGCTTTTATCCACGTTGCCGATGATGATTTCAGGCGCGGAAATGATAAGCCTATTATCGTCCCGGATATAGCGGCTTTTGTCGAGTTTGTCTATTATGTCCGCTTTTATTCGTTGGACTTCTTCTTTTTGCAGACGGATTTCATCCAAATCCTTCTCTACATTCTTTTGGAAATTTTCCAAAGCTGTTTGCCAATTGACGAAATGTTTTGCGAGAATGTCCATATGGGTGAGTTTATTAGTTTTTTAGTTTATCTGTTTTCAACACAGAGGTACGGAGATTATACCCAATACAGCTTCCTTTTCAATCTTCCCAATTCAGCGTCGGGAACCCTGTATGTATGATCTTCCAGGTTATTGTTTTGTATGTGTAAAGTTTTACCCTTTATGTCGGAAAAAAGAATTTTACCGTCATCGGTTGAATCCCAGGAGTATTGGTCCGCCCAGTTCCCTATACCCCATGAGTCCATGACTAAATTGCTAAATTCCCTCATGTTTGACAATGAAACCTCCGGCTCGGTTTGTTCGACCAAGGTTATTTCATCTACCCATCTTGTCCATTCTATATCGCTTGAGTGACTGAGAATGACTGTATCGGGCAATTGGATTTTGAAAGGATTCTTGCTGTTATGCTCTTTTACAAGAATTTCGAACGCTTTCTGGATTATTCTCCTTTTTTGGCCGATATCACTTGTAAGGGCGTTGTTGTACGGCCTGTAAGTTGTTTTGTCCAGAAAATAGGCGGGCGATATGAATTCATCGACCAGGCTTTTGACTTTTTGGTCTTTAAATATTTTCGCTGTTTCCTTATCGCATCCTTTCAGGAACTTATCCCACACGGTTTTCTTGTCCGATTCTGTTACCTTTTCATATAAATCGGATGCACTTTTGTTTATTTTTTCTTTTGCGTTTATAAAATATGTTTTTAATCTCGTTATGCGTATATTTTTCTCTATGATTTTTATCTTGCTCGGTTTTTTATTGTTGTTTATTATTTCGTCTGAAGTAACAGGTGTCTCATTGAATAGTCTAGCATTCGTAAAATCATGGTACTCTCTCAAGTGACCGTCATATATGTTTTTTAGAGCCTCAATATTACGATGGTTTCCCATATGGGTATCAAACAATTCCTGGATTTTCCTGTTCAATTTATCTATATCAATGTTTTTATTGATTTCTTCAGTAAATTCTTCCTTGAAAGTCTTTTTCGTCCTGCTATGAGTAATCGCTCCGATCAAAGAGGATGATTTTATCCATCTTTGCTCGGTAAACGCCCTTCCCAAAATATTGGCGGAGCCTTTGCCGGCTTCCAGCCGCATATATCTGTAGGATTTGATGAGCAATGTGCCTCCTATGGGACGCAGGAAGGTTTCCATAACGCAGCGGATTAATTTCATATCTATCGGAGAGAATTTACCGATAGCCGTACCTGCTATATCCTTTAAGAAATCTTTCAGGGGCGAACCGAATGGCCAGAAATCGTTTTTGATGTTGTTTCCGGAACTTATTGTCAGGTTATTTCCCGCTATGATATCGATATTCTTACCCGCGATTTTGATATTTCCGTTAGGTGCGCTGATGGTGATACCAGTGAAGGCGTTGATATCAACCTTTCCAAAAGGAGAATCAACAGAGATGGCTCGTTTGTCCGAAGACATAGAGATGGAATAGAGTCCATATTCGTCTGTCAACTCAATACCGCCCATCGCTTTACGGACATCGTCGTTAAGAGGCGCTTTTGCGGTAGGGATAAAACCGCAGATTGTATTCCATGCCGGGAATAGCCCCTTGATCGCGTTCGTGCTGGCTCCTGGGTCGGAGAAAATAATGCAATGGCCATTTACCGACGAGAGGACGCGGGCGTTGTTGCGTTTGTGACTGAATGGTACCGTTTGGCCGCTGGAATAGAGCATTCCTTCCACATAAGGCTTTTCGATATTCCCGTTCTCGTAGTTGATGATCGCCTCGTCGCCGACCTCGGGCAGGAAGTTGAAACCACTGCCATTGGAAGCCATGGGGAGGGCGATGCGAATCCACGGCGTAGAGTCCTCGGATGTCTTCAGGTCGTCAGCGCTTTCCGTCTTTCCTTGCCACGGGTAGCGGACACGCACCCGGTTCATCTTGAGCGGATCTTGGTTGTGGGTGATAATGGCCCTCTGCGCTTTGGCCGACCGCGTCGGTTCCACGTGGGCCGATGGGGGGTAAACAGTTTCTCCCTTGGTGTAAGGGATAACCTCAATACGGAGAGTCTCGCCGCCGCTGAGCCCCCATTTGCCGGTTTGACTGTCGATTTGGCTTTCGATCTTAACGACAATATATTGTTGCGTATCGTCCCCAAATTTGATCAGGCTGCCCAAGGATGCCTCGCAATAATGGTCTCCTAACTCAATTTGGAGGCGTGACCGCTCCGCCGATTCGATGCCATTCCGGATATTGGTGTAAAAATCCAGGCAATAGGCGGTCATCGATTTTACGCTCCTGTTGGTGTCGTTCGTGCTGAAAGGATGAAGGTCATCTCCGTTTTTTCTTTCGTTAAAGTAGGGTTTACTGCTGTCGAAATTACTTTCCTCATAAGAATTATTTGTGTCCAAGGATAGCACTAAACCATTGTTCATGGATGCCGCGGAATTAAAGATAAAAAACTCGATCATCTCGGTTAGGGTGGCCGAGTTTAAGGCTCCGGAAATGTTGTTGACAAAGTAACAACCCGGGAATAGGGCGAAATCTTGCCAAGAGGTGTATTCACCTTTGGGCGGGATTTTCGCCAGGTTCTCATCGAATGCCAGTTCGGAGTCGCGCATGACTATTGGCGCGGCGAAATTTATTATATTCTTGCCTTGCGTATAGTCGTTGTGTATATCGGCGATCGCGTAATCGGCCCATGCCGTGCGGATCTCTTGCGGGAACTTGACGGAAACATATTCCCGGATGGTTATGGGATCCGTCGCTTCCCAGCCAATATGGATTTTCCCGCCCTCGTAGTAGAAGAATTCCCCGCATCGGTTGGTGACCCGTACCAGGAAATCGAGAAAACTCTCGTTGTATTGCACGAGATAGGGCTGGATGAATTCAGTATAGGTCTTATCCGTATTGTTTGTATAGGTCAAGAAGAGGGTATTCGTCACGATGAACGCGTCTTCCTCTTTTGTTTGGAGGTCTTTCGTTTTTTGTTCTAATTCTTTCTTTTTTTCGGTGGTGTCTTGATTTTGATTCTGAAGGCTGTCTATTTCTTCATTCAGGTTGTATATCTCATATTTTAATTTATTGATCTCATCCATCGTGCTTTGGGCGGAGCTCAGTTTCCCGGTTAATGTTTCTGGAATACCGTTGGGCCAAACCGCGCTATTCATGAGAATATCCTTAATTAGTTTTTTGCAAGTATACGCCATGCAATATTTGTCCAATGCCAGGAATTTGAGCGGATCAAAGGCTTGGATTTTGACGGTCAGCGGTTTCCCGGATCCTTGCTTCTCTATTTTGACATCAAAGGTGTAATAGCGTTCAGCGATGTTCAACGATTTTTTCCCTGTATATTGTAATTGGAAGAATTTTCCAATGAAAGCATTATGTATATCTTTCACTTCCGAGAATGAGATAGCGGCATTTGATTCTTTCCCTACTTGCAATTCAATGTGAATTTCTCCTGGCTGGTAGATCGCTTTCGTGTAGCTGAAGTTTTTGAGCGTACATTTATAGTTCTTGCTATCTATATTCAAGGTCTGTGTTGATCCCCCATTTTGATTATAGGTGAATTCGAGATTTTTATTTTCCTCAGGAATATCGTTAATTGTCAATTTATAGGTATTTGCCATAGCTCTTTCCAGTTCTTGTTCTAGTAATTGATGTGTAATTCCTTTCTGTAATTCTCGCTACCGATGTAGGTGATCGATTTTGTCAGGAACCCGACGTCGGTCATCATCAGATCGGCGGTTGTCTCTTCCTCTTTGGAGGATGGGGTGATCGTTTCGGGACGGTTGTCGCCATAGGATTCGTCGACGCAGACTACAAACCCTGTTATGACCAAGGCGCTGTCGTAATCGCTGAGCCCATTTTCCCCGTTCTCATCCATGCGGAAGGTCGCGTTGAAAACGATCGAGAAGCTTGAGTCGGCATTCTCGTCCAGCCGTTTGTAAATCTCTTTCAGGTAGCCGTCTGGCAGCGACTTGATCAGGAACCGTAAGATAGTTGTCCGTGTCGGGCCATAGGGCATCCCCATGTTGTTCCTTTTCCGGGAACATTCGTAATTGAATTGTTGCAATGTGAAGCCTTGCTCTTTCTTGACCTTGACCTCGCTGAAGTCGTCGAAAAAGAGGGTTGCCTTGATATAATTAGAGATATTTCGCATACAGGACCTAAATTGGATGGTTCGCTTTTATTGGAATGTTTTCTCGTCGATCTCCAGTTTCTCCATCATGATCCCCAGTTTGAGCTGATGGCGATTGGTATCGTTGATATCATACGACTCAGCGATTGAGAAGCATTTCGCGTCCTCAAATTTGAAGGTTCTCTCCGTTATGTCGTATTTGGCCGATTGGTTGGCCAGATCGATCACGATCTTCCCGGAGAGTGAGGTCTGGTCGATGTACCACTCAAACAATTCCAGGTCATTTTTGCTCGGGGCGATGACAGACAGGTATACTTGGTCGCATCGCGGATCGCTGTCGGGCATGTAGGCTTCGCATTTTCTTGCCACCTTGACCTGGCATTGGACCACTTGATACGTTTTCGTATAATTGCCGGAGGCGTTATCCCCAATATATAAGTTCGCGAATAAGGACATAACGATATCTTTTTTACGTTTGGTTTATAGAATCATTTCCCCGGCAGATTATGTGTCTGCCGGGGAATAATGGGCATGAAACCGCTTGCTTATGCGGCTCAAGTTTTTTATTTCCAAGGATTCTGGAAGTCAACCGGACCATTCTTCAGCTCCTGGCAAACGATCTGCAGTTGCTCGAAGTGCTCCTCGCCATCTTCCCATTTTTCCAGATAATGCACGCAATAGCATCCGACGCCTTCCAGTTCCTTCATGGTCGAGCCATCGATGGTGTTATAGAAAGTGATCTTGATATCACGCGGATCATTCGGCGAGAGCATCCATTGCAGCAATTGGTTGTTACCGTCGTTCATTGCCTTGACGCGGATGTCGATGCGTCCACCTCTAGGAATACCGGAGATTTGGCCTTCACGATCCGTTGTCTGTGAAAACGCGTAGTCAATCATCATGACCTCACGAGTCTCGAAATCTTTTACCGATAATTGTACCGGTGTGATATTTTCTGCCATAGGTTTTCAATTGTTTAAAATTAGACATTACGTTTTGTTTAAGGCTTAAGCCCAATCGTTCTCAAAAACGACCGATTCGAATTCGATCTTCTGGCACGTGATCTCGATCTCCTCGAAATGGCCTTGCTTGTCTTCCCATTTCTCCTCGAAATTGACGCAATAGCCGTTCGTGAACTTGATCGTCTTCATATTTTTTCCGGTCTTTGTCTCGAGGAAAGTGATCACGCCGTTCTTCGGCAAGTTACGCTCGACCATCCATGCCAGCAGGTCGGGAGTACCATCATTCAGGGCTTTAACGCGGATGTTGATTTTTCCGCCGCGTGGAATACCCGACATTTGTCCCTCTACATCGGTGGCTTGGTCAAACTCATATTTAACCATCATGACTTCCCGTTCCTTATAGCCATCAACTTCTAATTTTACTGGTGTCTTTGCCATAATTGTACGTTTAAAAAATTAGTAATTCTAGTTAATATGTTATGCCATCTGGGCATCTTTGTCTTTTTTGTCAGCTGAAACCTTGATGATAAAGTTCTTTGCCGAGTAGAACGGCGTCAGGCTGATATCACAGGTGATACGCTTCGTAACCGGGTCTTGTGTCGGCTCCTTGATCTCGTAGTTTTGGAACAGGTTACCGTAACCCTTATAGTCGTTCAAAAAGGCTTGGATTTTCGCTTTCAGGTTCTTGGGCGAATTATAAGGATCCCAGTTCTCGAGGGCTACCTCATGCACATAGTTCATCAGGACTTTCTTGACCCAGTCGAATACACGAACGATCGGATACTCCTTCATGGCGGTATTGTCGCCATTGTAGAGTGTGGTGTTGTTGAAGGCCATAACCCGTCCCTCAGAATAAACCATCGGGATAACCTGGTTGTCCATTAAAGCGGCGATCTCGGATTTCAGGAGATCGAGCTTGACACCCTTGACACCATCCAGCGTTCCATATTTCTTACCGCCGGCACCTTGGGCCATGTTAGCGCTCTCGTCGTATAACTTACCGGCCAATGCGCCTGATCCATAAACATAGAATGCGGGGCTATCTTTCTCGTCTTCCGACATTTTCTCGGCGTCGCGGCCGACGAGCCAGTTGGCGGTCATGATCACGTTCTGCAGTTCGATATCGCTGTCGTGATACCATTCCGTGTTAGAGAACAGATCGTCGAACGAATATTCGTCCGCATGGTCGGTGATCAGCATGACCTTATATTTAAAAGCGATCTTAGCCCATTGCAGCAGTGTAGGCTTGTCTTGGAAAACATTGCCCGGGACAACCAGTAAGCTGTAGCAGTCCTTCAAACTCAAGCGATCGAAACCATTTCGCAACAAAACCTCTACCTCGTGCGCGAAGCCGGAGTCGCTGTCGGCGATATCATCTTTATAGACGTTGATCACACGCAGATTTTTCACCTTATCCGTATTGGCGTTCTTGAAGAAGCCGTCGAGCGCCCGGTAAGAGCGTTCCAGATTGGCCGTGGCATAAAGCGCGTCAGTGATACCTTGGCTCAGCACCTTCGTGTATTTCTCTTCTTTCTCCTTGCATGCGTCGGCAAACTCGGTAGCGCTCTCATGATCCTCGTCCAGGATCTCAAGCCAGCCCTTGATATCGTTAATCAAGTTTTCCCGTTTATCCTTGAAACGCTTGTCTGACAAGAAGACCGCTTTAGCGGCCTTACGTGCGGGATTCAGATTGTCCGCATCGGGCATGAAGCCACGAACAGCATTGAAACCACCAAAGGCCGATAACAACTGTGATATGTCTTTTGACGGTTGTTTGGGTTGCGCCTCGCTTGCGCCGGAAGCGGCTTGCGACGCTATGTTGCTTTTTTGTAATTCTGTTTCTGCCATAATGATTTAAATATTTATTCGTGTGGTTATTTATTATTCTCAAGCTCCTCGAGCATAGCTCGCAACATCTCTTTCAGTTCCTCTTTTGCTGAATTGTCTTTCAGGATATCCCTGAGCTTACGATTTTGCTCAATGCTCTTCCTGATCTTCGCGTTGGTATCGATTTTTTTCTTGACGCCAGAAAGGAATTGGCTGTTCTCTACCAATCGGCCTTTACCGCCTTGCGCCTCAAAATCACGAAGCTCGCTGAAGTGAAGGACCTCATTGACTGATCCGCCTTCCTCATCGACGAAATCGACCTCAACTGAAGGCTTGAAGTGCACGAACGCGTCGTTTATCGTCCGGATATCTTCAACGAATTCAGGGTTTCCAGGTTCAACGTTTGATGTGTATTGGTCAATCATCAGCGTTTTGTTGTTATCAATCGGGGTGACTTTCGCGTTGGATTCTTCATCTGGAGCCATCGAGATGAAATTCTCTTTCATTGCCATAATTCAGTCTTCTTTTTTTAATGGTTCTATTTTACTATTCTTGTTTTATGTGTTCACACATATAATGCTACTTTACCACAAATTCAGGTGCGCCTTCCTTCATCTGGACCTCAACCGTATCGCCCGACTTGATCTTGCCGGAGATGATCAGTTTCGATAACGGATGGCGAAGCTCTTTCCGGATAATGCCGATGACGGGACGTGCGCCGTATTGCGGATTGTAACCCATCATGGCAATTTGTCGCTTGACTTCCGGACTGATTTCGAGTTTGATCTCTTGCTCTTCCAATAGCTTAAGCAATCCTTTCAGGTGGATGTCGAAGATTCGTGTCACGGTCTCTTCCGTAATCGGTGAGAAGGGGACGATCTCCGTCAACCGGCCGAGGAACTCTGGCCTGAAATAGTTTTGCATGATCTCCATCAGGTCGTTGTTCTGGGGAATCGCTCCTTTGTTGAACGAGTCGACGATGAACTGGCTACCAATATTGGAAGTGAAGAGGATTAATGCGTTTGAGAAATCGCCCACACGTCCAAGACGGTCGTGAAGTTTTCCCTCGTCGAGTATCTGCAGGAACAGGTCGAATACCGACTTGTGTGCCTTTTCGATCTCGTCGAACAGGACGACTGAGTAGGGTTTTTGGCGGATCTTGTTCACCAGTAAACCACCTTCCTCATAGCCGACGTAACCCGGAGGTGCTCCATAAAGCAAGGCCACGGAATGCTCTTCCTTAAATTCCGACATATCGAAGCGGATGAGCGCCGATTCGTCTTCGAACAGGAAAGCGGCCAGCGCTTTCGACAATTCGGTCTTACCGGTTCCGGTCGGTCCAAGGAAGAAGAAGGAGCCCATTGGTTGTCCTTTCTTGTTCAGGCCCGAACGCGATTCGAATACGGCGTCGAGGACGATTTTCACGGCGTGATCCTGACCGACGACCCGTTTCTTTAAGGTTGCCTCCGCATTGATCAACCGGTCGCGCTCTTTCGATTGCACTTTTCCTAAAGGAATACCGGTTTGCTTCGCGACAACGGCGAAGAGGTCCGCGCTCAAGAGCGTGGTTCGTTTCTCCTGGCTCAATTGAGCCAACTGTTCGAGTATTTTCTGGAGATAGTCAATGCGTTCCTTCACGGTCGTTATCTTGCTGAAGTCTACATCAGCGTCCAATTGGGCCATCAGGATACAGCTGACTTGGTTCATTAGCTTATAATGCAACCATTCCAGTTCAGTCATCAATTGACTATCCTCCTCGTTACCTTGTCGGTTCGACAAGGTTGAGAGCTCTTCCTTGAGCAGAGCGATATCGTTGGTGGACATGTCGTTCATTGTTTTGACGAGCGCCATGGTCCGGTCGATCAGGTCGAACGCTGAGTCAGGCAGCGCCTTTTCTGTCAGATAGCGTTTGGCCAGGCGAATCGCCTCTATCATAACTGGTTCTTCTATTCCCAAATGATGATATTCGGAATAGGTACCCAACGCGCCTTTCAATATGCGTAAACAGAGATTTGCGTTTGGCTCTTCGAGTGTAATTTTCTCGAGCTTTGTGACAAATTCCTTATCTGTTTCTATGTTTTTTGTATAACCGTCGATCGAGGCTGTGCAAAGCAGCAGCAGGCCTCCTTTAGCCAATTCTTGCTTGAGAATGGTTGAGGTGCCATAAAGATTGCTTTGCTTATCGAATAATTTGTCGATCGACTCGATGATCAGTATGGCATTGGGCTGTTCCTTGATCTCACGGATGAGATTCTTGAAACGATCCTCCAGCTCTCCTTTGTAGGAGGCGTCGGCGCCAATACCCGCAAGATCGAGCTCGTAGGCGGTCGCGTTGTCCAGGAAAGAGGGAATGTGTCCCTCATTCAATCGCTTGACAAAAGCGTTTATCAGCGCGGTTTTTCCGACACCGGCTTCTCCCGTGATCAACAAGTTCGATTTTGTCTTACGTCCAAGGATCTCAAAAATGGTCGATATCTCATTCTCGAAACCGACGACAGGGCCTATTTTCCCGTTCCGGGCTTCCTCTATTTTGTTGATACAGTATTTACTGATAAGGCCACCGTTTTTGGATGGTCCTTTGTGGCTTGGGTTGTTTGCGGGCGTAGAGGCGGATGGTTGTCCGATTCGCTCGCATATCTCGGCAGCGTTGAGTGGCAGGGTTTTTAATTGCTCGAACGTGAATCCGACTCCAGGCGTCACCAACGATGCCAGTACACAGATCGGCTCGCATTCGCTCATTCCAAATTTTTCCTTGTAGGCGTTGGCTTCTTCCATGACCGCTATTGCTTCTTCGGAATAATCCAGGTCTTTCTGGGGCCTTGGTGCTCGTGGCGATAATTGCATTTGTACGTCCGCCCATTCCTGGAGGTAATAATAATCCTTGTCAAGCTCACTTTCTATGAAATGAACCAGGCCCATACTTTTGTGTAGAACAGCCTTGAACAAGTGGGATGGGTAAATTGCGTCACTGCAATATTCTTCGGCGAAGGAGTTTGCTATGTTTTTGATGTTGTTCATAGTGCGTTTCTTTGAACAAGTTGTTATTTGTTTCTCGCAAATAGAGTTTATATCGAATAATTGATTAAGGCGTTCTTTGACTTATCTTTGTGGTCT
>ERZ779874.2065-NODE-2065-length-17601-cov-3.068791_pt1 | contig 17601 bp, 10 predicted proteins | sample MGYA00511031_ERZ779874 | MGnify/ENA primary metagenome ERZ779874 (study PRJEB29588, sample SAMEA2156850) | human gut metagenome | biome: human gut; feature: human-associated habitat; material: faeces | place: Denmark | collected 2008/2010 ...
ATACATGCAAGGGTCATAACCTATTTCCGCCCCCTTGCGGAAATAGTCTGCCGCCCCGGCATAATCCTGCCGACAGCCCAGTCCCTTGTAAAGCATATAACCTACCGTGTAACAGGCAAACGGATAACCGGCACGGTGAGCCGTAAGATAATAGTTATAGGCCGTCTCGAAATTCTGCTCCAAACCATACTGCCCGTAATGGTAGGCCGTACCTATATTTACGAAAGCCAACGGATAACCGTTGTTTCCGGCCGTTTCGAGCCAATAAAGGCCGGTCTCGACATCTCTCTCCACTCCCGCACCTTTGAGATAAAGGACGCCGAGAGCATTCATGGTTTGCGTGTTGTTACGGGCAGCCCCCTGCTGCAACAACTGCACGGCTTGCAACGTATCGATGCGCCCGTAACTTCCCGTAAGAAGAGAAACGGCATATCTTACACTATCGGCCGCCTCATCGGCGCGTACCGGCATATTATGTCCCCCACCCGCGAGGATAAACACCAACACGGAAATCAAAAGATGTTTCTTCATGGCATTATTGATTTAAAATATCGACATACGGTCTTTGCTCTCGTTCTCTTTCTGTTTCTTCTTTTCTATATCCTCCCGCAACAGCAGCGACTTGTACATGCGGTATGCCTCGGGCCGCTCGGGAGCCAACGCCCGGAGTGCCTGTTTCTGCAAATCGGGCTTGTTCTTGAAGATGACTTTTACGACCATCTCTTTCTGCAAATAATGGTATATCTGGGCACACGCCCGGGCGCTATCGTAACGTTGCGTGAGGTCGTAGTCCTTTATCTTCTGCCATACCTCATCGAGCTGACGATTGATTTCGGTATTATTGAACAAGCGTATATACCGGCTCACCTCTTTGTCGGGCAGTACCGCTTGCATGGCTGCTATATCCTCATCGTGCAAGTCGATCGAGGGGTCGGCCCTCTTTTCACGGCACATGGCCAACGCCCGCACCATCAGGCTGTCGTACTGGGCTTCGGTGATAAAACGCCCCGGAGGCGCGGTCAATATCCTACTGGTGTAGTAACCCGACAAGTCGTTGCGCAACAACAGTATGGCATCGATAGAATCCTGAAATTGGGCATCGACTCTCTTTTTGGCCGCATAACGTTTCTCGGCATCGTCGGGATAGATATAGTCGTAAGTAAGCCTGCGCCGCTCGCGCAAAGCGACATACCTCGCCAAATCGGATATTTTATCGTGCGGTATCTTATACGTCTGGCGCAGCTCATAGTATTTCTCCCGCCCGCTGAAATTCACCGCCGAATCGATTTCGGCCTGATACAACTCATACGCCACTTGCTCGGTGATCGTCATGCGCAACGGCGATACCCGATGATATTGCGCCTGAATACTCATCGCATAGCCACTCAACAAAAAGAGGAGGATAAACAATCGTTCCATAGTCATTAAATTTAAGATTCGTCGACAATATATAAAAACAGATTGAAATAACAAAATTTTTGCCTTAATTTGTTATATAGATAAAAAAATCAATCTATTTTTGATATATTTTATAACAATAAAAACAGACGCCGGAAATATCAAAAAACACAATCTGCACGCAAAAAGCATCTCATTCTTTGAAAAATTTATCACCCGTTTTCCGCAACGATAAAAAATACCGAAAATATTTTCTTCCACACTTCCCCTCGTGCTATCTTTGTCGTAATCTTATAAAATTATCTGTCATGGAGAAGACATGGAGATGGTTCGGTCCCAACGATCCGATTACGCTCGACATGTTGCGGCAAATCGGTGTGGAAGGTATCGTTACCGCCCTGCACGATGTTCCTAACGGAGATGTCTGGGAAATCGAGAATATATCCCGCAGAAAAGCCTATATCGAATCGCACGGCCTGCGATGGTCGGTCGTAGAAAGCCTACCCGTATGCGAAGCCGTCAAATATGGCGGAGCAGAAAGAGACCGGCTCATCGAGAACTATAAAAACAGTCTGGCCAATTTGGGTCGATGTGGTATAAAAACCGTATGCTACAACTTTATGCCCGTCATCGACTGGATACGCACCGACCTGCAACACCCGTGGGCCGACGGTACCACATCGCTCTACTTCGACCGGGCGCGTTTCGCCTACTTCGACCTTCACATTCTCGAACGCCCAGGAGCAGAAAAAGATTATCCCGATCCGCTACTCGCGAAAGTCGAAGAGATGGGTAAAGTCATCAGCGAGAAAGAGAAAAACGACCTCATCGAGACAATCATCGTAAAGACACAAGGATTTGTCAACGGGAATATCAAAGAGGGAGATGAAAATCCGGTAAAAATATTCAAAAAGCTATTGTCGCACTACGAGGGCATTGACCGTGCAGCCCTCCGCAAAAATATGCGGTACTTCTTGTCGGCCATCATGCCCGTGTGCGAAACATTCGGCATAAATATGTGCGTGCACCCCGACGACCCGCCTTTCCAAGTACTGGGTCTTCCCCGCATCGTAACCGACGAAGCAGACATCGCATGGATACTCCATGCCGTCGACAACCCGCACAACGGACTCACTTTTTGCGCCGGGTCGCTCAGTGCCGGATCGCAAAACGACACACGGGAACTGGCCCGGAAATTTGCCAAACGAACACACTTCGTGCACCTGCGGAGTACAGATGTATTGCCTAACGGAAACTTCATCGAAAGCTCCCACCTATCGGGGCGCGGACATCTCATCGACTTGATACGTGTTTTTGAAAAAGAGAATCCGCACCTTCCTATGCGCGTCGATCATGGACGCACCATGTTGGGGGACGAAAATCAGAACTACAATCCCGGATATTCTTTTCACGGTCGCATGCTGGCACTGGCGCAAGTCGAGGGTATGATGGCCGTTGTGAAAGACGAACTACAAAAACAAATTTCCATACCATGAAACGTACTTATCTTTTTTACCCATTATTCGTTATTCTCTGCCTGTCTCTCTCCCTGCCGGTGAGTGGCAGTGTGCGGGAAAAGTATAACTTCAATCCGCAATGGCTTCTGCATGTAGGCGATATGCACGGGGCCGAAAAAGTAAGATTTCCCGATAAGGATTGGGAAAAAATCACTCTCCCGCGAGCCTTCAACGAAGACGAAGCATTCAAAGTACCCATAAAAGAAATGACCGACACCGTCGCATGGTACCGGAAACACTTCAAACTGCCGAAATCGGCCAAAGGGAAGAAGGTATTCATCGAGTTCGAGGGTGTGCGGCAAGGCGCCGATTTCTACCTCAACGGCAAACACATAGGACTGCACGAGAATGGTGTCATGGCCGTAGGCTTCGACCTCACCCCTTACCTCAACTTCAACGGGGAAAACGTGATCGCCGTGCGGGTCGACAACGACTGGCAATACCGAGAGAGAGCAACCGGCAGCCGGTTCCAATGGAACGACCAGAACTTCAATGCCAACTACGGTGGGATAACCAAAAACGTGTGGCTGCACATCACCGATAAATTATATCAGACATTACCGCTATACAGCAACCTGCAAACTACCGGAGTCTATGTATATGCCTCCGATATAAAAGTAAAAAGCCGGAAAGCGATGATACACGCCGAATCCCAAATCCGTAATGAGCACGACAAACCGATGACCGTCGGCTATGAAGTAGACATATATGACTACGAAGGCAAGCGGGTAAGCTCTTTCTCGGGTACGCCCATAACCGTAAATCCGCAAGAAACCGCAATGCTGGAAGCCTATGCCCCATTGGAGAATATCCATTTTTGGAGCTGGGGATACGGCTATCTCTATCATGTCGTAACCCGTCTCATCGTCGACAATAAATCCATCGACGAAGTCGTTACGACGACCGGATTCCGCAAGACCCGATTTGGAAGCGGGAAAGTATGGCTCAATGACCGTGTCATACAACTCAAAGGCTATGCGCAACGCTCGAGCAACGAATGGCCGGGCGTGGGCATATCGGTTCCGCCCTGGCTGAGCGACTATTCCAACGGATTGATGATCGAACACAATGCCAACCTTTTCCGCTGGATGCACATCACCCCGCAAAAACAGGATATCGAGTCCTGCGACAGGGTCGGTGTCATACAGATGCTTCCGGCCGGAGATGCCGAAAAAGATGTGGAGGGACGGCGTTGGGAACAACGTAAAGAACTGATGCGCGACGTCATCATCTATACACGCAACAACCCGAGTATCCTCTTTTACGAATGCGGGAACGAATCCATCAGCCGGGAGCACATGATAGAGATGATCGCGATACGCGACCAGTACGACCCGCATGGAGGTCGGGCTATCGGTTCACGCGAAATGCTCGACATCAGAGAGGCTGAATACGGAGGAGAAATGCTTTACATCAACAAAAGCGAACACCACCCGATGATACAGACCGAATACTGCCGGGACGAAGGTCTGCGCAAATATTGGGACGAGTACAGTTATCCCTATCACAAACAGGGAGACGGACCGCTGTATAAAGGGCAAGATGCCTCGGCCTATAATCAGAATCAGGATATGCTTGCCATAGAATTTGTCCGCCGCTGGTACGATATGTGGCGCGAACGTCCCGGTACAGGACGCAGGGTGAATTCAGGCGGCGCGAAAATCATCTTTTCCGATACGCAAACTCACGGGCGCAGCGAGATGAACTACCGTGTGAGCGGTGTCGTCGATGCGTTCAGAATACCCAAAGACGGATATTTCGCACACAAAGTCATGTGGGACGGCTGGGTCGACATCGAAAACCACCATACGCATATCATCGGGCACTGGAACTACACACCCGACACCCGAAAGCCCGTATATGTCGTATCGTCGGGCGATAAGGTGGAATTATTCGTCAATGGAAAATCAAAAGGATTCGGCCGGCAGGAATACCGTTTTCTCTTCACGTTCGACTCCATACAATGGGAAAAAGGCTGCATCGAAGCAGTCTCTTACCTCGAAGACGGCACAGAAGCAAGCCGGAGCTCCATAAAAACCATCGGAGACCCGAAAGAATTAAAATTGTCGTTGATACAAGGCCCTAACGGGACTTATGCCGACGGGGCGGACTTGGCTCTCGTACAAATCGAAGTTGTCGATGAGAATGGTGACCGCTGCCCGTTGGCCAACAACATGGTAAAATTCGATTTGCAAGGCCCGGCCGAATGGCGCGGCGGTATAGCTCAGGGAAAAGACAATTACGTCTTATCGAAAGAACTTCCCGTCGAATGCGGTATCACACGTGTCATGATACGGACAACCGACAAAGCGGGAAAAATAACCCTGAAAGCCGAAGCCGAAGGATTGCCTTCGAATGAAATAACTTTTGAAACACAACCCGTCAAAGTCAGAAACGGACTCTCCTCGTACTTCCCGGCACAAAATCTCCCCAGCCGTTTCGACCGTGGAGAGACTCCCGCCACCCCGTCTTACAGAGACTCCAAAGTCGATGTCAAAGTAGACAGTATCATTGCCGGCTGCAACCAAGACGATGCGATGAACAGTATCGACGACAACGAATTGAGCGAATGGAGAAACGACGGGAAATCGAATACGGCATGGATTACCTACAAACTTGAACGCCGTGCTGAAATCGATGATATATGTATCAAACTCACCGGTTGGAGACAACGTTCCTATCCTCTCGAAGTATATGCGGGAAACACTTTGATATGGAGCGGTAATACCGAAAAAAGTTTGGGATACGTACACTTGCTCATCGACAAGCCGATCCGTTCAGACCTCATAACCATCAAGTTGAAAGGTGCAACTGTCGATTCCGACGCATTCGGACAAATTATCGAAGTTGCCGAAGCCCAAGCCGGGAAGCTCGACCTGTTAGACGGCAAGAAAAAGAAGAAAAATGAACTACGCATCGTCGAGATAGAGTTCTTGGAAACACTCGACCAGTAATATCTCTCCTAATCAAAAGGAAATACCCTTTGTGTGTATACACACAAAGGGTATTTCCTTTTATTCATAAAGTAGATTGCGTAAAATCTAACTCATAACAAATTTTACCTCTTTCTCCTCTATAAAAATATGCAAATTTTTTTCAGATCGATTTATTGAGTTTTTATGGGCTTAGTTCGGTGATTTTTCGTAAACTTGTAAAGAAAAATTCTGCGCAACATATATGAAACCATTCTTAGGACAAGTAGCCGAAGCATTTTATCGGGAATATAATCGAGATATACAAAATATGGCGTTTGTATTTCCCAACCGTCGAGCCGGCATTTTTTTCAAAAAATATCTCTCCGACATCATCGACGGTCCCATATTTTCACCGATCATTACAACCGTATCCGATCTTTTCATACAACTGTCGGAATTGCAACCGGCCGACCATATATACCTCCTGTTCTCTCTTTACCGCCACTACTCCGACTTATGTCCGCAAAAAGAGAGTTTCGATGAATTTGTTCCATTGGGAGAAACCCTTCTCAACGACTTCGACGATGTAGATAAATATATGGTCAATGCCCGACAACTTTTTACCAACATTCACGACCTAAAAGAAATCGATTCCCGATTCGGCAGTCCGCTCACCGAAGAACAAATTTTGTATATACGTCGTTTCTGGAAAAACTTCATGCCCATCGGCGAAAGCGATAATAAAAGCCATTTTATCACGCTTTGGGAGATTCTGTACTCCCTTTACGAAAGGTTTAGGAACGACCTGCGCAACAATGGTATGGGCTATGAAGGCATGATATTCAGAGAAGTAGCCGAACGTGCCGATACCGGACTGATTCTCCCCTATCAAAAAATCGTATTTGTGGGTCTCAATGTTCTGAACCGGGCAGAAGAAAGCCTAATGAAAACGTTGAAAAAGAATGGCATAGCCGATTTTTACTGGGACAACAATGCTCCCACCCTGCAAGACGAATACAACAGAGCTTCCTATTTTCTAAAACCGAACGTCAAAGAGTTCCCCTCTCTGCTTCAACTCGAAAAAGAGCAGGGAAATTACGTTTATCCCGATATAGAGCTTTTGGGTGTACCTTCGGCAGTAGGTCAAGCCAAACAATGCGAAATCATTTTGCAGGAATTGATGAAAAGCAATGCCATACCCGCTCCGCAAAAAGCACTCAACACAGCAATCGTCTTGCCGGACGAGCATCTGCTGCTCCCCATGCTTTACGCCATTCCAAGTACTATATCTCCCATAAATATCACTATGGGATATACACTGTCTAACACAACAGTGGCCGGTCTGCTGAATATTCTCGCCGACTTGCAAAAGCACACGCGCCCCAACGGAGATGAAACGCTCTTCTACCACCGAAGCGTATTATCCCTACTCAGCAACCGATACCTGCAACTCTCGGGACAATCTGCAATAAACCGTCTGACCGACGACATTCGTAAACACAACAAAATATTCATTCCTCAAAAAGAGTTGGGGGTAACTCCGTTATTAAGGCGCATTTTCGTACCACTAAAAAACGCCGATGAAGCATGCGATTATTTATTGGATCTGTTGGCAATGCTTCAAGAAGAATTAAATGCAGATACGACCGACAATCCCGACGAAAATTCTCCTGAAATATCCGTCATCGCCCTCGAACGGGAATTTATCTACCATTACTATTTGTCCATAAACCGATTGAAAGGCATCATGCAGGAAAACCGAATAGAGATGAACGTGGCAACATTTTTTAAATTGTTGAAAAAACTCACTGCCAGCATTTCGATTCCATTCGAGGGAGAACCGTTGTCGGGCCTTCAAATCATGGGCGTACTCGAAACCCGGGCCCTCGACTTCGAAAACGTCATTATCCTATCGATGAACGAAGGTATCTTCCCGGTGAAAAAAGTCGCCTCGTCCCTCATTCCTTATAATTTGCGCAAAGGATTCGACCTATCTACCACAGAACATCAAGACAGTATCTACGCATACTATTTCTATCGGCTGATACACAGAGCCAAAAGAGTCTTCCTCCTTTACGACACCCGAACAGAAGATATGGCCAGCGGCGAAGTGAGCCGGTATGTGTACCAAATGAAATACCACTACCGCCTTCCTATCGAAGAAAAAATGATAGGTTATCCTATCATGGCCAAAAAAATACGCGACATCGTTGTTCCGAAAGACAAATATGTCATGTCGCAACTTCTCCGATACCACAAAGGGGGAGATCGCTACCTCTCGGCCAGTGCCATCAATACCTACATTACCTGCCCGCTACAATTTTATTTGAGCTATGTCGAGAAATTTCAGGAGATCGATGACGTATCGGAAGGTGTGGATGCCGGGGTCTTCGGCAGCATCTACCACAGCGTCATGCAACAAATCTATGACCGTATGACCGGCTCACCCATACAGGCGGAATCACTAAAAGCCATAGAAAAAGACGATAAACATATTACGGCTTTTATCGAACAGGCTTTTGCCGAAAATTATTTCAAAACACCTCAAAAGCCGAAAGCTCTCACGGGACAAAACTACCTCGTAGGTGAAGTCATACGTAAATACGTAAAAAAGACGCTTGAAATAGACCGCGCCCTCACACCCTTCACCTATCTTACTTCGGAAAGGGAAATAAAACAATCTCACGCCATCGATACCGACCGGGAAATATTACTGAAAGGTTTTATCGATCGCATGGATATGAAAGACGGAAAAATACGCATCGTCGATTATAAAACAGGAAAAGACAAAATAGACTTCCGAAATATCGAAGAGCTGTTCGACAAAGAAAAGAAAGACCGGCGTAAGGCAATCATGCAAGTCCTTATGTATGCCATGATGGTTACCGACGAAGACCACCTGTCTAATCCTATCGCACCGGCTATCTATCGGGTACAAGAGCTGTTTTCGCCTCAAAAATTCAGAGTAGACATAAAAATGGGATTTTCTTCGCTCGATGATTACGCTCAGGTCGACCAAGAATTCCGTAAGGAATTCGACAAATGTTTACAAGAAATCTTCAATCCCGATATGCCATTTGTCCAGTCGGCCCATATAGGGGAAGACGGACCATGCTCCTATTGTGCATTTGCTTCGATCTGTTTGCAATCGGCCCAATAAAATAAAAAGGCATCTGTTACGGAAACAGATGCCTTTTTTACATTGTATTATTTTTTATCAATAAGCCCGGGCAAAAAGAACTCTACGTGCCGAAGGTTTACCGGTTACCATACATACTCCCGGCGTCGTATCTCCTTCGAGCGGAATACAACGTATCGTAGCTTTGGTTTCTTCTTTGATTCGAGCTTCGGTCTCGGGTGTACCGTCCCAATGGGCAAGAATAAAACCGCCCTCTTCTATTTTCTCTTTGAACTCGTCATAAGAGTCTACTTCGATGATATGTTGCGAACGGAAATCGCACGCCTTCCGATAAATATTATTCTGAATTTCTTCGAGCAAATCTTTGACATACTGTTCGATATTATCGCAACTACGGGTTTCTTTTTCCAACGTATCGCGACGCATAACCTCTACGGTATTGTTTTCGAGATCGCGTCCTCCGATAACCAAACGCACCGGAACGCCTTTCAATTCGTAATCGGCAAACTTAAATCCCGGCCGCTTATTGTCGGCATTATCATATTTTACCGAGATACCCATACCGCGTAAAGTTTCGGCGATACCGGCCACTTTGGCATCGATTTGAGCCAATTGCTCGGCATTTTTGTAAATAGGTACGATAACGACCTGTATAGGTGCGAGATGAGGCGGCAATACCAGTCCGTTATCATCGGAGTGCGACATGATAAGAGCCCCCATCAATCGTGTCGATACACCCCATGAGGTCGCCCATACATATTCGAGTTGATTGTCCTTATTGACAAACTGCACGTCAAACGCTTTCGCGAAATTTTGTCCGAGGAAATGAGAGGTTCCCGATTGCAAAGCCTTCCCATCTTGCATAAGTGCCTCGATCGTATAAGTCTCCAAAGCGCCGGCAAAACGTTCACTGGCCGATTTCACGCCTTTAATGACCGGCATGGCCATATACTTCTCGGCAAAATCGGCATATACGTTGAGCATCTTCACAGCCTCTGCCTCCGCTTCTTCGCGGGTAGCATGAGCCGTATGTCCTTCTTGCCAAAGAAACTCGGCCGTACGCAAAAAAAGACGTGTACGCATTTCCCAACGCAACACATTGGCCCACTGGTTACAAAGAATAGGAAGGTCGCGATACGACTGTATCCAATTTTTATAGGTACTCCAAATAATCGTTTCCGATGTAGGGCGAATAATAAGTTCTTCTTCGAGACGTGCGGCCGGATCGACAACAACACCCGAACCGTCAGAGGCATTCTTCAACCGATAATGAGTTACAACGGCACATTCTTTGGCAAAACCTTCAACGTGCTCGGCCTCACGGCTCAAATACGACTTGGGAATAAGCAGGGGGAAATAGGCATTTACATGTCCGGTCGCCTTAAACATATCGTCGAGCTGCCGCTGCATCTTTTCCCATATTGCGTATCCATAAGGCTTTATTACCATACAACCGCGCACAGCCGATTGTTCGGCGAGGTCGGCCTTTACGACCAAATCGTTATACCATTGCGAATAATTCTCGCTCCGTTTGGTCAACTCTTTCAGTTCTTTTGCCATATCTTGTTTTTTAATTATTTCCGTCTTGCAAAGATAGGGATAAATGCCGAATCTATAAAACGGATTATCCCGAATCAAAATGTTTTTACTGCACAAAAATTATTTCTTCTCCACGACCGATGAAACGCACGCCTTATTTACCGACCCGCATGAACCGAAACAATAAAAATCGTTCTGAAAATTTTCCCCGATTGTAATGCAGAAGATTTATTTCCCCGTCAACTTTTCTATCAACGATACCGACGGGATAAGCCATACCTCTATCCGACGATTTTCTTCCCGTCCCTGATAGGTGTTATTTTTGGCAATCGGCTCGGTATCTCCCATTCCAAACGGAATTACAACCGATTTATCTCCGAGAATACGTTGTAACTCCACAGCCGCGGCATCGGCCCGCTGTTGCGAAAACCGAGCTATATGAGCAGAACTGCCGGAGTTGGCCGTAAACACGGAAATCACGATACGGAAATCGTCCTTTCCAGAAAAGATTTTTGAAAGCTCTTTCAAAAATATATTTCCCTCGTCCGATAATATCGTATCATTAGGGACAAAGACACGTGAAGAAGGTAGCGTTATACAAGCGATGAGACTATCACGCAGCGCTGCTACGGAACCGGGAAACCGCTTATCAAGTTTTAGGAACTCTTTCTGCATATAATGCCGTACAAGAGGTTTGGTATCGGGCGTAAGAGACAGCCATGCAATATGTTCTCCCCGCGTCATTGCATACCAATCGGGTGTAACTTGCTTCGTCTCCTTTCTCGCTGCCGAGAGGCCGGATACAAAAAACAGACTGCTGGAAATTATCGCCAATAATGCGATGCACAAACGCTTCATCTTCCCGTCAGTCTTCAAAAACGCCCAAAAAATCACAATAATCCAACTCGCCCTGAACAACCGTGGTTATATCTTCTTCACTCAATTTATAGATTCCATCTTTTCGGGTATTCGCTACGGCATATTCGATCAAGTCATCATCTGCAATCTCCACCTCCTCTTCACTCTTTTCATCGAGGAATCCCCGTGATTCATAATAATCATACATCAAATCGATGATATAATTTATTTCATCATCACTAAGAGAAAGCCCAGGGTTATTTTTGCGGATAAATTTCACTGCTTCCTCTTCATCATATACCAGCAAATCATCTTTTTCGGTATTCATTGTATCAAGTTTTTATTGTGGGATAAAGATAAACAAGCTCTTCTGCATTTGCAAACGCCACCGACATTATTTTCCTTTTCCGCCGACAGTTCCTTTTTCCGCCAGCTCCGCATCGAGCTGAGCTCTCGATTTACTTTGCGTAACAAAATATACGCCCGAAAATATCAGGAAAATAGCCATACCGGTCGAAAACTCAAAAATACTTAATCCTAAGGCCACGGAAACAAACGTTGCCACCACCGGCTGAGCATAATTATACATGCTGATAATGGTCGGGCGCAACAAATGCTGCCCGGTAGTCATAAACAAGTAAGAAAGGAACGTGGCTCCGAATACAACATAGAAAAGCCTCCAATAAATCGAGAACGGAAGTTCGAGATAATCGACCGAAATAACATCACCGTACGACACCGGAAGGAAGAAAATCGAAGCATAAAGAAATAACCATTTACTTACCGTTACAGGAGAATAACGAGAAATCAACCCTTTAAACAAAGTCAGGTATATACAAAAACTGACTTGGGCCAAAAGGCAAAGAAGGTCGCCTGTAATATTGCCCGAACCCACAGCCCCGCTACGGGCGGCACTACTGCCGAATATGAGAATAAGGGCACCCGATACGCCTAATACTGTACCGATAACTTTTTTCCATGTTATAGGCTCCCGCAGGAAAATGGCCGAAAGTATCATCGTGATTATAGGAGGCATCGATGTAATAATCGATGCATCTACCGGAGAGGTCAATGACAAACCGTATATAAACATGCCTTGATTGAATACGATACCGAACAATGCTGCAAAAATGAGCAACACCTTATCCCGCCGCGTTACATGCTCATGCGGAAGGAAAAGCGATAACAACCAGAAAGCAAGGCAGGCTCCCAACATTCGGTATGCTGTTACGGCACTGGCCGAGACGACCGCCAAAGCTTCTTTTCCTATCGGGGCATTCAGTCCCCAAATAATATTGGCGGCCAATAATGCGACATGGCCTTTCCACGAATGATCACCTGTTTTCATTTAATACATATCAAAAACCGGTACAAAGATAGTGAGAATGCAAATGCAATAAACCTCTCGGCATAAAATTCCCGTTAAAAATAAAAAAGTGCGTACAAAAATGTACGCACTTCATAAATCTGGATCAATTACGGAACACTAATCCGGAAGTATCGGCATCGATGACGATGGGCTTACTCTTATCGACCTTCTGTGCCAGCAAGTCTTTCGATAACTGGTTCAGCACATATCGATGGATAACCCTTTTCACAGGACGTGCACCAAACTCGGGATCATATCCTTGTTGTGCGATAAAATCAAGTGCTGCCGACGTTACTTCAAGTTTCACGTCATTGCTTGCGAGAAGTCGTTCCACGTTATGCAACTGCATCGATACGATTTCTTTGATTTGATTTTCGTTCAACGGCGTAAACATAATCGTTTCATCAATACGGTTCAAGAACTCGGGACGTATCGTCTGTTTCAACAAATCGAGAACCTGATTCTTGGTCTTTTCGGTAATTTCCTCCCTGTTGGTATCGGTAAGATGCTCGAAATTTTCACGTATCAACTGAGATCCCATATTGGAGGTCATGATAATAATCGTATTTTTGAAATTAACCAATCGGCCTTTATTATCGGTCAACCGCCCATCATCGAGAACCTGTAACAGTATATTGAAAATGTCGGGATGCGCTTTCTCTATTTCATCGAAAAGGACAACCGAATAGGGTTTACGACGAATGGCCTCGGTAAGCTGTCCGCCTTCTTCATAACCGACGTATCCGGGAGGCGAACCGATAAGACGTGTTACACTGAACTTATCCTGATACTCACTCATATCGATACGTGTCATCATGTTCTCATCGTCAAACAGGTACTCTGCCAACGCCTTGGCCAACTCGGTTTTGCCGACACCCGTCGTTCCCAAAAAGATAAACGAACCGATAGGTCGACGAGGATCGCTCAGTCCGGCACGGCTACGCCTTACAGCATCTGCAACGGCTTGTATGGCCTCGTCCTGTCCTACTACACGCTTGTGTAACTCCTCTTCGAGATGCAAGAGCTTTTCTTTCTCGCTTTGCAACATCTTTTTCACGGGAATACCCGTCCATCTCGATACGACATCGGCAATATCGTCGGAGTCGACCTCTTCTTTAATCATGGCACCACTACCCTGCTGCTCTTTCAGGCGGGCTTGAATTTCTTTTATCTCGTCCTCCTTAGCACGAATTTTCCCATAACGTATCTCCGCCACTTTTTCATAATTGCCTTCCCGCTCGGCACGGTCGGCCTCGAAACGCAGGTTTTCTATCTCTATCTTGTTCTGCTGTATCTTATTGTGCAGACTGCGTTCTGCTTCCCATTTGGCTTTAAAACGGGTTTCTTCTTCTTTCAAGTCGGCAATCTCTTTTGTCAACGACGAAAGTTTCGGTTCATCATTTTCACGTTTGATGGCTTCCCTTTCTATTTCGAGCTGCTTGATACGGCGAGATATTTCGTCGAGTTCCTGCGGGACCGAGTCGATTTCGAGACGCAACTTGGCAGCGGCTTCGTCCATCAGATCGATTGCCTTGTCGGGAAGAAAACGATCGGTAATATACCGCTCGGACAATTTCACGGCAGCAATGATAGCATCGTCTTTGATACGTACTTTATGATGGTTTTCATAACGCTCTTTCAAGCCTCTAAGTATCGAAATCGTGCTTAATTCATCGGGTTCATCGACCATTACGATCTGGAAACGGCGTTCAAGAGCCTTATCTTTCTCGAAATATTTCTGATACTCATCGAGGGTCGTCGCACCGATAGCCCGAAGTTCTCCTCTCGCCAAAGCCGGTTTAAGGATATTGGCCGCGTCCATAGCACCTTCACCTTTACCGGCTCCTACCAACGTATGGATCTCATCGATGAAAAGTATAATTTCTCCCTCGGCCTGTACCACTTCATTTACGACAGCTTTCAGCCGTTCCTCAAATTCGCCTTTATATTTGGCACCGGCAACCAATGCCCCCATATCGAGCGAATATATCTGTTTCGTTTTCAGATTCTCGGGTACATCTCCCCGCACGATACGATGCGCCAGTCCTTCGGCAATGGCAGTCTTTCCGGTTCCCGGTTCTCCGATGAGGATAGGATTGTTTTTGGTACGACGGCTCAATATCTGCAATACCCGACGTATCTCATCATCACGACCGATGACCGGATCGAGTTTTCCTGAACGCGCCCGTTCATTCAAATTTATGGCATATTTGCTCAATGAGTTGTAGGTATCCTCGGCCGAAGCATCTTTTACCTTTTGTCCTTTTCGCAACTCATCGATAGCCAATCCCAACTCTTTTTCTGCGATTCCGGCATCTTTCATCAAAGTCGATGCGGTACACGAGGTCTGCAAAATAGCCATTATAATGGCTTCGAGCGGGACAAATTGATCACCCAGTTTCGAAGAATAATCCACAGCTTTTTGCAAAGCCGTATTACTCTCCCTGCTCAAAAACGGCTCTCCACCGCTTACTTTGGGCAACGACTCTACCTCCCGGTCGAGAGCCGACTTCAACATCACGGTATTGACTCCAAGCTTCTGAAATAAATATCCGATAAGGCTTTCGCCGACGTCCATCACCCCCAAGAGCAGATGCGTAGGTTCTATCGCCTGCTGACTGCGACGAGTAGCCATGTCGACAGCTTTCTGCACCGCTTCCTGCGATTTAATTGTAAAATTGTTAAAGTTCATATCTTATTCTCCTTTCTTTTTTCATATCTTTTATCCTTATTTCCGCAAAGCCGATGCCAGAATCTATTAGCTGACAATTATTCTGTTTTTCAGTTAGTTGATGTGACAAAACGGCAGCCGATAAAATATCGTTTTTTAATAAAAATTTCATCGAACGACTATTATATACCCACATCCGGACTGCCATTTTGACGGTATAAAGCAGATGTAATTCTTATCGCATATACATACTATAACACGTTTTAGGGCTATCGAGTTGCGACAAACAAGGATAAAAACTATCTTTGCATGGTATTTTTGATATATGGACTTCATTCTACAACATACCGACCCTCAAAGCCGGGCAAGAGCGGGACTCATCACGACCGATCACGGACAAATCGAAACCCCTATATTCATGCCCGTGGGGACGGTCGGTTCGGTAAAAGCCGTTCATCTGCATGAACTGCGAGACGACATCAAGGCTCAAATCATACTGGGAAATACCTACCACTTGTACCTCCGCCCCGGCCTCGACATACTCGAACGCGCCGGGGGGCTCCACAAATTCAACGGTTGGGAGCGTCCTATATTGACCGATAGCGGAGGTTTTCAGGTCTTTTCGCTTTCCGGTATCCGGAAACTTACAGAAGAAGGCGTACAATTCCGCTCGCATATAGACGGATCGAAACATCTCTTTACTCCGGAAAATGTCGTCGATACACAACGTATCATCGGTGCGGACATCATCATGGCCCTCGACGAATGTACACCGGGCGATGCCGACTATACCTATGCCCGTAAATCGTTGTCGCTTACACAACGATGGCTCGAACGCGGCTGGAAACACATGAACGAAACCGAAGGGAAATACGGTTACAAACAGGCATTCTTCCCCATTGTACAAGGCTGCGTGTATCCCGAGCTTCGACGAGAAGCCGCCCGCCACGTGGCCGAATTGGGAGCCGACGGAAATGCGATCGGCGGTCTGGCTGTGGGAGAACCGACCGAAAAAATGTATGAAATGATAGAGGTCGTAAACGAAATACTCCCTATGGACAAGCCCCGTTATCTGATGGGTGTCGGTACACCGGCAAACATACTCGAAGCCATAGAAAGAGGCGTGGATATGTTTGACTGCGTAATGCCTACCCGTAACGGACGCAACGGCATGCTTTTCACCCGCAATGGTATCATGAACATGAGAAACCGAAAGTGGGCCGATGACTTCTCTCCCATCGACGAAGGCGGTGCATCTTATGTCGACGAGCAATATTCCCGGGCCTACTTGCGCCACCTTTTCATCGCAGATGAATTGCTGGCGTTGCAAATCGCCTCGATACACAATCTGGCATTCTACCTATGGCTCGTAAAAGAAGCTCGCCGGCATATCATCGAGGGAGACTTTTCGCGATGGAAGAAAGAAATGGTCGCACGTGTAACTCAACGATTGTAATGTCCGACAAAGTATGATAAAGAAAATCGACCTCTATATTATCAAAAAATTCTTGGGGACTTACGTCTTTGCCATCGCTTTGATTATCTCTATTGTCGTGGTATTCGATGTCAACGAAAAACTCGATGCCCTCTTGAAAGCCCCTCTCAAAGCTACTGTATTTGACTACTACCTCAACTTCATACCCTACTTTGTCAGCCTTTTCAGTCCCCTATTCACTTTCATTTCGGTCATTTTCTTTACATCGAAGCTCGCCGACAATTCCGAAATCATCGCCATGTTGGCAAGCGGCATCAGTTTCAAGCGTCTGTTGGTTCCCTACATGGTTTCGGCCGGTATCATCGCAGGTGTTAATTTTTATCTCAACAGTTATATTATTCCCCCGGCAACGTCCACCCGAATCGAATTCCAAAACACATACGTAAAAAACAAAAAAGTAGATTACGCGAGCAACATACAACTACAAGTGGAACCCGGCGTCATCGCTTATATAAGCCGATACGATAACCGTACCAAAACCGGATACCGTTTTTCTCTCGAAAAATTTGAAGGGAAAATACTGAAATCAAGGCTTACGGCACAATCGGTTACCTATGACGAAAATTACCATTGGGTCGTAAAGAATTATGTCATACGGGATTTTGACGGTATGAACGAATACCTTTCCCGAGGTTCGCAGCTCGATACGCTAATCAGTATAGAACCATCGGATTTTCTGATTTCCAAATATGACAGCGAA
>ERZ779874.2068-NODE-2068-length-17596-cov-16.554643_pt1 | contig 17596 bp, 9 predicted proteins | sample MGYA00511031_ERZ779874 | MGnify/ENA primary metagenome ERZ779874 (study PRJEB29588, sample SAMEA2156850) | human gut metagenome | biome: human gut; feature: human-associated habitat; material: faeces | place: Denmark | collected 2008/2010 ...
CTATAGGGCAGCGTAAAAATATTTACAAATAATAATTTTATAACTAACTATTGTATTTTATACCATTATCAGAATAATCAAATTCTGTAACAATAATAGGTTCTTTGGTTTTTATTATTTTCAATGGGATAATCTTAGGTAGTCCTTTCTCTGGGTAAACAGTTACACTGAATGGAATTTCCATTTGTGAACTTCTCTTTGTATACAAGTTTACTTTTACGCAATATTTGCCTATAGGAGCAGTCCCATCCCAATATATATTTTCTACGGGCGTTGTTATATATGGAGTACTTACATTTGCATCTACATCTAATCGTCCTATTACATCTTGACACTTATGTTCTTTTTGTCCATAATATATTTCTTGTCCATCAGGATCTATAACATGCAAATCTAAATCATCAATTGTATTCCATTTCAATGTAATTTTTAAACCACCCCTTCCTCCTTTACTTTCAATATTAGATGTTTTATTAATAATTTCGATTTCAGAATTGAGCGTATTTATTTGATTTTCAACGGTGCTTATTTCAGCTTCAGTCTCTTTTTTTTCTTGTTCAATTTGAGTTATTCTCGAATTTAAGTTAGCCTCATTTTCTTCGCTTTGTCTTCTTATCAAATTCCTTTCGTCTTCAGAATTTGCTGAGACTAATTGCGCTTCGACTTGTTTTTGGGATTCTTCCTTCTGTTGGATTATTTTATTTTTTTCTTTATCAATATCAGTGATCTTCTGATTTATCATTGCATGTTGACGATTAAGGGTTTCCAAGGTTTGAGTTCTCTTGGCTATTGCAGACTGTGAAGTATCATAATCGATTTCTGCTATTGAACGTGATGAATTATCAGTGTTGACTCCGAATTCTTTCATTGCAGCTATTACATTTTGGTTATCAGGAGATAATGTTTGTGCATCTATGAGATTTTGTCTTCTATTGCCAATGTTTCTCTTAGCCCTAAGGACTAATTCATCACTAATATATTGTTTAAATGAACTCCTATCATACTGTGGTCTATCCGGAACTGTCTCAGGCATCTTATATACCTGATTAAATTGCATTAATAGAGAGTCAAATATAGCAAGAAATGCATCTTTTACTTTAGGTAATTCTTCTATAATTATAACATCCTCCTTATTAATTTCTTCTGCATAGAAAGTCCAATTATATGAACCTGTAATTATTGTACTATCATCAATAATACAGAATTTATAATGAAGCATTTCAGGGTATTCTACAAGATGTAATTTTAGCCCACAATCAATTAACTCGTCAAAGTTAAGACAATATCCTCCATTATTGATCAAATCGTTATTTGTAACAAGAGTTACTTGTATATTTCTATTTAAAGCAGCCTTGATACAATTGAACAAATCAAAATTGGTAAACCAGGCTACAGCTATTTTGACAGAATGTTTAGCTGCGTTGATTTTGGTAATAATATTGTTGGCAATATTTTCAAATAAAGGAATAACTGAACCATTGTAGACCTCAACTTCTTTAATCTCTAGTTCTGGTAAAGAAATACCTAATTTGTCAAGAATTTGTTGACGTTCTGTGGTATCGCCAATTTTCCAAAGACTTGTAATGATACTGTTACTTGTATATGAAATTAAATTTTCCTTCCACATTCTTGCACCATATTTTGCGTTGCATTTGCTGAAAAGCTCTTTATATAAAGAAGGGCGGATACGTAATTTCCTATTAGCAAGAATTAATTGTCTTGCTAAATCATACTTGATGTCATTATCAATAGTATCACCAAGTAAATTGTATACAGAATCAAATAATGATGAGTTGAAATCTTCATTTTCAGTTGAAAAGTTTATTGATATAGAAAGCGGTTCTTCTTTTGACCTTTCATCTAGAGCTTGCATGTTTGAAGAATAAACAGGTTTCCCCTCCATAACCTTTACACATAGCAGAAGTATGGTTTTTCCTTGTTTCATTGCATCAAATAGCTTCGTTTTGTCTTTAAGAAGATCTTTGGATAAAGGAAGGTAACCCTGAGTTTGAGAAGCTATTTCTTGTACAATAAATGTACGCTTTTCTCTATTATAAGAAATTATTTTGCAAATACTTTTATCTCCAATCATAATTTAATTTTTAATAACTATAAAATAATTTACATTCTTTAGATATGGGTTTCTATATCATTTGAAAAGACAATTCTATACGATTTTAGATTCTTTAGAATACACAACAGTAAACTCCTTACATTTTCTTTTTCCCTGCTGTAAGGCCCCTAATGAGAATTTATTATAAGGCTCGAATATATCCAAACCTCTTCCGAGAGTGATAATCCAGCCTGTATCTGTTTTTATGCAGCGATCATGAAAGTCTCTGAATTCGTATGTAAAATCAATACCGATATTAGTTAAATCATCTTTTATGTCTTCTAAATCGTCAATAAGAGCCGGTACTTTCTCTTCCTCTTCCCATGTCTGCAAATGAATTTTAAGTCCCTCTACCGGACGTGTTTCCGTTAGCATTGATATAAATTCCGTCAGATTTTTCAGTTGCCAGAAAGTACGAATAAACGGATCTTCAATTGTAATTACCTTGGCATCATTCAAATATTCTGCAAAAAGAGATTTATAAGAAACACCAGTCTGTCCTAACCTGAATGAGAGACGTTTTTCCATTAGTCGTTGGATACGTTGTCTTTTAGGCTTTTCCTCACAATTGTCTTGTTTTTCTTTATTCTCTTCATCATTGTTTTTAACAGGTATATTTGGGCAACATTCTGAGTTATTTATACGTTCAAGTGTTTCAATGAATATTTCCTGACCATTCTTCAGGTTTACATACTTGAATATTGCAGGCTCTGCTTTAAATGTTTCGTCTATGATATAAAGCTGGTCTTTTACACGTTTACGACATTCTGCCGCAAAATCAATTATTTCGAAAGCTTCTTCTTGTGTCATGTTTCCGTCCGGATATAGTAGCTTTACCATACCCGAGAATGTTTTTCTGATAGCAAGATGGTCGCGTTCTGATAATGAACTATCAAATTTGGCATAACTCTGCAATAGTGAAGTCAGATCCTTGTTTCTCAGTTCATGTAATACTGCTGCTATATAGTCTGTTATAAGTCCATAACCTTTTGAGAAACTTTCTTTCTTTAACATTCTGACTTCCCATCCCGGATTATAAAGATGAATGCGGTCGAGGAATGCACCTTTGATAAAAGATGTAGGAATAGATTCAAACAGATGCGATGATTTCAGCATATATGGAACCGTATGTTTCGTATTGCCCACAAATACCATTGATGCACTTGCCTCGTGAGTGGCTTTACCTCGGTTGAAAGACTTGTTGGCGAGATAGTTTTGCATAGTATCTATTAATACAGCATCTACATTCCTGCCTTTCTGTTGTTCAAACTCATCCCATGCTACCAAATCCCAATAGCCTACCAGTCCAAGAATTTCACGATTTCCACTCATCTTGACAAAAAGTCTGGCACTTGTTACGTCACCACCACTTACCAGAACACCGTATGGTGACATTTCCTGAAAGACATGGGATTTACCAGTACCTTTAGGACCAAGCTCCATAAAGTTGAAATTGTTTTCAACAAAAGGCAACAGGCGGGATAATGTTATGAATTTTTCCCGTCTGTTAAGTGTATCAGGATTCAGGCCAACCGTATGAATAAGAAAATCAATCCATTCATCCGTTGTAAAATACTGTCTTTGTTCAATATAATCCTGAATATCAATATTTGATATTTGAATAGGCTTCAACATTTGAATATCCCAACGTACTCTAATGTCTTCTCCACTGATATATCCTATAGTTACTATACACCAAACGCCATTGCCGGACAACAACTTGGGATTTTCCTTAACGTATTGTGCGCTGACCGGTACACCGGTTAGCCCCAGGTTTGCAAAAGAAGCCTGATATTCATCTGATTTTTCATTCAGTATTACGTTTACTTTGTCAATGATACGGTATCTTCCCAAATCATGGATTTTCCCTTTCACAGCTTCTGCATCGGCACGGTGGACATAGTTGTTCTGAATAACTTCCTTTACTTTTTCCAGTCCCATTCGAATAGCTTCTTCGTCATCGCTAGCGCAATATTGTCCCAAGAGATATTCAAGTACGAATGTAGGTACAGGAAGTCCTCCTTTTACAAGAAATGCCAAATCCTTGCGAACTACCTTACCAATGAAGGAATTCATTATTTTCTGTTGTAAAGTCATATCTTTCTAAATCAAAAATCCTGTTCAATAATTGTATTATTCTTGACGCTCTCCTTTACCAATGGGTTAAGGAAAGAGTCATCATTCTTATCATAAATGCGTAACTGCAAGAGATTAGAATGAGTAGAAGTATTTAGAACCAGTTCAACATCGTAAATACGGTTAGCTGGATTTACATTGTCTGTGCTTGATAATTTTATTTCTTTAAATGCGGTAACCTGTCTGTCATTGTCATAAACTGCACATATAATAGTACGTTCCTGCATTTCCATAGAGACAGCTTCACTTTGTATAATCTGAAATTTCAGACGACTGGAAACCATCCTCAAATCTCTCGATATAAGCGTAACTCCAACTTTTCCTGTTTTGTCAACTCGCTTTTGCCTGCTCCTAATAACCGGTATAATCATTTCCTGCAAAGATGCCCCTCCATGTGTGAATGAATAACCACCACCGGGAGCATTGAAACGGTTTGTTCCTGACGGTACAGCCACAATCATATTGCCATCCATTTCTGAAACATCCCTAAGATAGAACTTATCTACATTAGTAATACTATCCTTTGAAGAAGTCAGATAATAGCGTGTCTTACGTTCGATATTTTCTTCTGTAACGCACTGCTTGTCTTTTTCTTCAAAATCCATATCATTGTAGAGAAAACCATGATCGGAGGTAAGAACCACACTGGTAACATTCACACTTGCATGAAGTGATTTTATGAGCTTGCTTAACTGTGAAACAGCTGTAGTACAAGCTCGTGTCAGCTCATAAGCACCTGCATCATGACCATCGCGGTCGATAGTATTATGGAATATGTATATAAGCGGACGCTTGCATAAATCTCTTTTTTCGTCCAGGCTTTTCTTTTCCCAATCTGCATAATCTATACACAAAGCACCATCCACGTAATTATTCAGATGTTCGCTCCTTTGCTCATTAGTACGCAATACCTTTCCGTCCACAGCCATCTCAGAGTCTTGGAATGACAATACACGGTGGGGAAGTAATGCAGTTTTTGTATATTTGGTTTCAGTAGGTAACATAGCTATTGCATAATCCATCTGCGCAATATGTTTTTCCTTTGCCAATTCGTTATATAAATCTGTTGCAACCTCATATCTTAATGCATCACTGACAATAAAGACCTGCTTAACATTGGTTTTTCTTTCATTTGAATAGATGTCCTGTTGCCTTTTTGTACCAAACAGATTTTGACGTCCGCCTTTCTCAAGCCAGCATCTGTTCCACTCCCGATTGATTGTATTACAGAAGTTTGCATAATCCACATCCAACAGATGTTTTACTTTTGTAACCAACCCTGAATGACAGAATTCAGCCGGTAAATTAGTAAAGAATTCCAGACTTTTTCTGTAATAATTATCCAAAAGATAATAAGAACTCATATAGTTTGAAACATATTCTTCAGGACTATTCAATACGTATGTGGATATATTTCTATACATATGATAAAAATCAGCAAGTATGGCTGCATAATCAATCATAGGAATCAGGAGTTCATTCCCTTCCTGTTTCATACGCAATTCCTGCATTCTTTCTCTAATACATTCAGCATCTCCCGTGGTTACGGTTTCCAATGCACGATTTATGATTTGCATACACAGTTCATCAGGCATATAGAAATACAATGCGTCAATACCATATACTTTTACAATTTCCTCTACCTTAATGTCTGCCGAAAGGAAATTCAGAGCCTCTATAAATTTATCTCTTTTTGCTTTTGGCTGGTTTAATCCATAACTGAGCAGTTTGTTGATATAATCCAACTGTATGGCATTATGAATTTTGTATTTCTTATAATTGTCAGCATTTTCTACTGCCAAGGACTGTGTGATTGCATTATACATCATTGATTCAGCCACACATTTCATCTTGTGCGTAGAGTTTGGATCATACGTCACATTGAATATTTTATGCAGTTCCCTGTCCAAAGCATCTTTCGCATCTTTGTTCTTATTCAGAGCTGTATAAAATGAGTTCTCTTTCTTTTCCTCGCCAGGCAGCGACAAAGTAAAAAGTCTGATGACAATATCTTCCCATTCCATCAATTTATTTTCCGACAGATAACCGGTAATAAATCCTCTATTGGCAATATTTATGCTAAAAGTTTCCGGTGTATAATAGTCATGAAGTATCTTGTCAAACTTCTGAATCTGCAGTTCTCCGATATGACGCTGGATATATGCTCCAAATTCATTTACATTCAAACGATGTTGCTGCAAGAAAGCTTCATAACTTTCTGCCTTATATTCCATGTTTGCAGCCAGTACATCCATCAACGGAAATATACCGGCATCAGCAGGTGATATAAAGTCAAACAGAAGAATGGTCTTTAACTCCTTCCATTCATTTTCCAATGCATATTTTGTTTTGAACCAGCCTCCATCGAAAGCAACGGCATGATAGCCTTCTTTCCATTCAGCATTTGTCAGTTCTGCTTTTATCAATGGATTGAAGACAAACAACACCCGAAGTCCGGGATTTGAATCAAAATATCTGTATATGTTATCTTGTACGCTCATTTTCCAGTATTATTGAATATATTTCAAAACTTCCTTTTATATCTTTGAGCCGGATGATTAGGCATAGCATGTTCTCTTTCCAAAAGTCCTTTATTCATCATCACTGGAATAATTTCTCCTTTCAGATATTGTGTACTACGCCCTATTTCAATGGCTATTTCCTCTACTGATTTCCAAGTTTCGGTACTATTCTGTATTATTCCAAATAATTCTTTCTGACTACATCTCTTTTTAATTCGTTTAGTTGTAGTCTTAATATTATTACCGTCAGAACTATTAAGATTATCGCTAGAACTATTAAGGTTATCACTAGAACTATTAAGATTACTACTATCAGAACTATTAAGATTATCACTAGAACTATTAAGATTACTATCTTTATTCAAATGATATGTAGTTCCTCTTCCGATACCGTCAGAAACAAGATAACCTTCAGAACACAATTCTTTCAGCATTTTTGTTATATCATATTTATGCATATTAAGCGTATATCTTAAACGTTCATTTGATACAACTCCTTCAGTCAAGGCAATTACTAACGTCAAGACCTTATTATGTTCCATGCGAAGCACATGTTTTCCAAATATACTTGTCAGTTCTTCTTTAATCTTATTATCCAATATAGAAATAAGAGGTAATGTCAAAATTACTTTGTCCGGTCTGTTCTTTTCTTCAAGATTTGGAGAATTCAGATTCGAATCTCTCCAGCCGGATATTATTTTATCTGCACCACTTCCTGCTTTTTCTGCTTTACCTAACATCATGAACATTTTTTGTAAAGCCAAGTTTCTGCAAACGCTGTCCCCACCATCATAAAACTGTTGCTTTGATACTAACAAGCAACCTGGATTAGAAAACACCAGCTCGTTTTTACTTCTTGTAATTACAGTTGATGCATTAACAGAGTAGTCTGCATGAATAAGTGTATTGATTAATGCTTCCCTGACAGCTACATGAGCAGGAGTTTCATCCTTTCTTGTATCACCTTCCAAATGAAATGGAAGCGGTAATATTTCCTGTAGTTTGGGTAACACTCTTTTGTAGAATTGAAAAAGGTTTGCTTCCCATGTTCCATCCGGATAAATACGGTCTAACCATCTTGTTGAGGAAGTATCTTCTCCCAATTCTCTATAATCCAGAAAGAAATTTGGAGCACAGGCTTCATCCGTTATAGCATCCGTTTTTCCAAACATCAATAATCCGGCTAAAGTAAATCCCTCTTTCCCCGTCAGTCTGTCAACCTTATATCCACCCAGTTTTTTCAGTAAAGAAATATCGTCTAATGTCAGCCATGCGTGACCAGGCTTTGCCAAATCAAACAATCTTCTGTATTGCTCAAGAGAAGCTTTGTCTATATCCTCAAAAGTATAGTTGTCCAATATCCGTGAATCTGCAGAAACAGCCACATTGGCATCTGCATACATGCGACGCACCTCTTGTTCTGTACATTTGAAATCTCCCTCGTGATTACGTTTATAAGTTCCATTATATGGGTTTGGAGTATGATAGATAGGACGTTGGTCTCTTGTAGCGCGTGGAATATAGAATAAAATTACTTTATGTCCGTCGAATTCCGCATCAACCACATCATCATTACTAAGAAGGTTTAAGTTAACAATGTCCTTATTATTGACACCACTCCAAAACTCTTTTTTATATTTTTCAATCAACTCATCAGTCAGGCTGTCAATATAAAATTCTCCTTTCTTTTCTTTGACACCAAGAACAATCGTACCTCCGTCAGTATTGGCAAAAGAAGAATAGGTCTCCCAAAAGGATCTAGGGAAACCACCAGCTGCAGATTTGAACTCAATTTCTACAGACTCTTTCTTTTCCATCAACTCTTCAACAAACGATGATATATCAAGATAATCGTATTTTTTCATACTCCAAAAGCACTTTTCTATTATACTATTTCAGTTTAACCACCACATCTTCAAACTTGGCATAATTAACCACAACACCATCATCCAAGTCAAAATCTATCTGTTTGTCGGCTACGAGGTGCAGACGGTCGTGATATTCCCTACATTCTTCCAGGTCTTTCTGAAGCTTAGCCATATCTTTTCGTTCTTTTGTAGAAAGTGTGGCTGCTCTTGATTCCATTTCAGCTATGCGTGTTCCCAAATATTCTATATGTGGAAGCAGGTACTTGTTTCTTATCTGTTCTACAGTGTAAGGATTCATGCGGTGCATATAGGTGATACACTGAAATGCGCCTTTCTTTGAAGCAAACAACCAATAGATTGGTCTTCTCTGATAACGGGAAAGATGGTCTTTCCAGAAATCTTTCACAAAGTAAGTATCAATATCTTTTCCGAGTGCAGCTTCTATGAAATTAAGATTCTCGGTCAATGTATCTTCACCCAATGCTACTTTCAGGAATTCTCTGAAACGCTCACCCGCATTATCGGTAAATACGGTGTCACGAGCCATTAAAGGGATGATAGCATCGTCATCTATAGTGAAGTTTCTGCCATTATAGGAATATGTACAGACTTCATCATCTGTGGGATTAGGGTGTGCTATATATAATCCCGGTTTGTCCAGACGGTAACGTCCCATCATGCAGCCCACGGCATAACTGATAAATTGCTTGACAACTACATCCGGTTGGAACTCAATATGATTATCACCTACTTTAATTTCACCTTGCTGCAATATGGTGACTTCATCAAGAGGTACATCAGGTGTCAGCTCATCCTGTAAGCCATAGATTTCAATAAACTGACGGTTCAGTTCTTCTTCATTAGCATGGAGCTGTATAAAGCGTTCTTCCCAGTCTGTAGTATAAAGATTATATATTGATTCTATCTTATAACTCTTTCCGATTTCTCCTTTTGCTATTCCTTGATTGATATAGCTGAGGAGTGGGTTTTCTTCAAAATCCCATGAGGTCTCGTGAGAGTCCCAGTCTTGTTGGGATATAGAGATATTATTATTGGCCATATCTTCAATTTTATGAACAACAGAATCTTTTATGGCTAATGGTACTTTAATAATATCTCCAATTTGTGTTGATACAGTTGGGTTTAGAATTGACGTGATTAAGTTGCTAACTTTAGTATTCAAGAATCCAATTGTATATAATAATGATGGATTATGCATTTTGGGAAAAATCATTGGACCTTTATTTGAATCAAAAATAAAGCCATTGGGAATCATTCTATATGAAACATATGTTGATGACATTCCACTCCATGTAATCCCCTCATTAAAATAATATGATTCATTACGGAATACAGCTAAACCAGATTCTCGCATAGCTTGAGCTTCATTTTCCCAGTTTACAACTAGAAAATTATTTCCATACCATTTTTGAACACCACCGCCTTTTGAATATGGAAGCCATTTATACATTTTTCTATCTTCTATTTCATTAGAGTATAAAAAACATTCTTTTTTTAAATTAACTTCATGCCAAAATCTAACAAATATGTCATTGTTACCTGTCGATAACCCTGATTTTACATCAAAAAAATCATTTATAGTATTGGTTATAGAAAACATGTTAATTAAGTTTGTACTTACCCAATACCCAATTGTATTTCCTGGTATTTTTTTAAAATTTTTCTGCTGAATATCTGGATAATATATTTTTGCACCATTCTCTGAATATACAATGTCCTCAACTTCTTTATTATAATCCGCAAAATAATAACGGAATTCATGATTGTCTAAAGTTTTTTCAAATAGCAATTGCAGATGCTTTTGATCAAACTCTTGAAATGTGCGCTCAATAAGTCGGAAATATGTACCATCTGCTTCAGGATTCTTTGTATTTGATATAACTGCAGAAGAAGCTCCAAAGTCAGCACCAAATACTCCTCTGCTAAGATGAAGTAAGGAATCTATGGCATTATTTTCGATAATGTTTTTACGTAAATCTTCAAATGTACTTAAAAACATCCATGATGGAGGGATAATGAAACCATATTTACCGTTCTTAACCAGATGTTCTGGCATCAATTCAACAAATACAGTTGCTAAATCACTCTTTCCAATAGCATAATTTTTCTTTACATATTCAGAAAGTTCTGCGTTCATATTGCCACTACCCATATACGGAGGATTCATCACCAATGCCGTATACTTGTCTGTCAAGGCAAGAATTATATCAAAAGCGGAAAGTAACGTCTTTATCTTGTTATTATCTGTTCCTATTTCTTTCCACTCGCTACTGCGCATAGCAATTGCAGTACGTGTAGTATCAGACAACTCAAACTTCATAATAGAACCTAAGTTGTCTGCCTGTTCCATCAGAGCAAGCGCATCAAGTGTTTCAGTTATCAGTTCCTTATTTGCACCGGCAAAAAACTCAGTAAGAAGTTCTGCTGCATTACCATCAGCATTTAAGCGGCGCACTTTGGATGCTATACCCATATCCAATACTCTTGGGAGGCAATGAGCATCCAAAAAAGAGTTGTCCTTCTGACAGGCTTTAATCAGCAAGGCAAACATAGCCAACTGCTTGGCACGTGTATCCAAATCCACTCCAAGAAGATTGAAACGGAATATATCTTCAATTGCTTTTCTGCGGTTATAGCCTTCTTCTATATAAATAGTATAAAGCAAATCGAAAGCTTCGTTCAGTATATGACCTGAACCGCAACCTAAATCGGCTACAGACAGACTGTGTATATTATCATAATGGAATACCGCATCAGCAAGTGTCGGTTCGGCTGGTTCTACCAGATACTTCATCTGCTCCTTAATATCCATAGCATACGGATTATTGTCCAGGTAGATACGTCCCACCGTATTCTGTACCATGTACTTCACAATCCAGTTGGGAGTAAATATCTGAGTAGCAGCCGGGATATCGTCAGCCTCTGCTTTCTTCTTGTTCTTGAATGAAGCAAATACTTCGTCCTTCTTTTCGGATATATAGAACTGATACAGCCATCCTATCAGTTCGCTTTGTCTGTAATCATCTTCTGTAATAAACTCTGTATGGTTGAGCATATCCACAAAACCACCTTCTGCAAGTATATTTACAGGCAGCAGGAGTTCTGTGTAATCGTCCATACTTCCGAAACAAGCAGACAGTATAGGGTTCCGGTGGCAGTAATTTATAATAAGCAATGTGAACTGTTCTGTTATCAGTGCGTCATTGTCCAGCAATGCCATCAGGGAAGCACGGTCCGGTTCCGACATCGGTGCATAGATACCACGACGTGCATCTGCCACAATACGAGGCAGACGCAATGATGCGCTTTGATATTCCAAAACCGGTTCGGTAAAACCGTTTTTCACCATGATACGGATAGCCACAAACCTGTTGAACCAGGTGTAGGCTGCTTCTTCCTTTACTTCCTTAATTCCTTTCTCTATAATGCGTTCCCTCAATGACATCCATTTATCGTAAAATGTCATATCAGTAATCACTTTGCCCATAAAGACAATATGGTCTGTTCCCTTAACGGGCATTTTCTCTTCGGCAATATATCCCTGTTTGTCAAATCCCAACAGTCCTAATTTGTTTTCAATACCCTCCAACAAAACCTTTCTGGCTTCTTGGGCAAACTTCTTTATCTGGCTTGTTTCCATACATTTCTTCTTTTACAGAATAATCAATTCTTCACCTTTGGATATATGATCCATAAGTTGTTGCTTCAATGTCTGCAGATAAGTATCTACATCCTGTTCGCTACAGATTTTATGTACAGTACGTGTACTTAATTTTACCTGTCTTACAGGTTTTGTGGCAGGCTGTGAAGGCTCTTCCTTTCCCGGAACAGTTTTAGGCTTTGCGGATGCAGCCTGTGCCATAATCTTTGCAGCTTCCTGTTCATAGAATGCAGATGTATCAAGATTATTCTTCAAGGCAAGGATATTGTCAGGCTGCGATTTTTGTATGATAACGGCATCAACCTGTATTCCATATTTTACCTCATTGTTCTCTGCCAACTTGAAAAGAGTCTCCACAGTCTTTGTATATTCAACCTTTATCTTGCTACGAAGCTCTTTTTTAAGTTCCTCAAGTTTGAAACGAAGTTCATCCCTGAGTTTCTTGTAATAAGGCATATTATCTATTGGCCATTCATCTGTAAGAATAGTGCGCATAGACTGAATGCTTTCATCACATCCGCTCAGTTCACCGAAGTTCAAATCGTTTTCCTTTACGAAGGCTACAAATTCCTTGTAACGGCCTATCTGGTCATGATGAAACTCCCTCACCTGTTTGCATTTATCCATCTGCTCTGTTGCCGGTATTCTGTCGGACGTTATTCTTTTAAGAAACATCTCCACATCTCTTATTCCCATCCATTCACTTACCATCTTTTGCCATTTCTCTATTACGACGGCAAAAGGATATGTGCGGATTGAAGAGTAAATATCCGACAAAATAATCTGCTGCTTTTCAAGAGTATCCTTACATTTAGTATGAATCTCATTTACGTCCAAGTCAGGATTTATAGCTTCGCTTATACCGAATATATCTTTCCAACTGCTTATAAAATCATTGACAATCTCCTGCGAAATTTTCTGGGCTGCACGAATCGTAAATTTCTGCTGATCTTTCATCAGATTATTGGCTATAATCTGTTTTTCCACATGAGGATTATTGTTATATACAAATTCACGAACGCGGCGACGCACCAGCTCATCCAATATATATAGCGTGCATACTTCATTCCATCCGTATGGAGCTGCTGCATATCGCAAAACTAAATCTTTCACATTCATTTCCGGGAAACTCCTTGAAAGATAATTGTCAACCTGAAGCTCAGCCTCTGTCATCGGGTACAGTTTGTAATGTTCCTGACTGACAGGGGAGAGAATGGTACGTTTCAACTCTTCGGACGAAGATGTGATGCCTTTTACCAAAGAAGCGTATGGATACACATTTGCCAGATGTTTTTCCATTGCTTTTCTATAACGTTCCTGACCTTTCAAAGAACCAAGTTCGGCAACAGATAAAGTGGAAGAACCGATAACGATTTTACATTTATCAAACATTTCGCGGAAAGGCTTTTCTATTTTTGAAGTATATAAATCCTTTGCGCGGTTTTTGAATTCTTCGTGTGTCTTGCCACGAAGTTCAGTATTAGCCTTATTGTTTCTCATATAGGTCTGAACCTGACAATACCAGTAGAAATCATTCTTCAACTGTTTCATGTCTTTATACAGGTCTGCCATGAAAAAGGCCATCACCTTAGATGTATTGCCGAAAGCATACTGTTCTGCTGTATCACAATCGGCATCCATTACAAACTCAATATTTATATCCGCATTGTTTGTAAGGAAATTCTTGCCCATAATGCTTGCACCTACAGAAAACTTGCCTGTAAAGTATGATTCCCTCGGCTGGGGATTGATATATGTACTGAAAATTTCCTTCAGTTCTTCAGCCATAGTATTGTTGTCAATAGTCTGGCTCTTGATAAGCTGTGCTACTTCGGTCTCATCTTCACTATAAAAACAGTACGAAACCGGAACTCCGGGTTTTGACTCTTCTGTACGGATTATATTATTGTCACACAGATAGTCCAATACCTTTTTAACTTTTTCTTTCAGAGCCAGCTTCTGTGTATCTACATCGCTCATAAGCAGACAGGTAATATTATCAACTGTAGCCGGGAAAAGCAGCTTGTCTGTCTGCGAAAGATTACATATCATAAACAGGATATTGACAATACGCTGACCGAAAGCCTTGTCTTCATAACTATCTATCATCTTGTTGGCATTATGAATAGCCTTCTGTCCTTTGGCTACCAAAGCCCCTTTGAACATCGGTCCAAAGAACTGATCAAAAGAAATAAAGTTTCCTACTTCCAGTTCTTTAGTCTGTCTTGCTGTACTGTGAGTTACCTTTATGATGGAACGTTCATTACCCTTTACTTCTTTCTCTACAAAGCCAAGATTTACAAAAGAGTTGAAAACCTGCATAATCAGTCTGAACTGATAGGGAACAAACGGATAGTAGTCAATGAATTCCTCTTTGTTTTCGAAAGATTTGTATGAGTTTGGAAGCTGGAACTGAGCAGAGATGGCGTTACGTTTCTGTTCGTAAAGTTTGCCCAATTCTATTCCAGCAGTACCGTTTTTGTCTAAAATACGTTTTTGTGTGATAAACTCAGGCTTGGTTCCGGTAAGAGATACTTTTACCTCAAATCGTCCCATGATTTTACCATAATCTTCACTGGTTTCATTTATCTGACAGCTCTGCAGGATTTCTTGAAGATCCTGCTGAGCAGTAGCTGTTATCCAGACTTTATCATCACAAGTCTCGTGAAGTCGTGTTACGATTTCCTGTAACTGGAGCAACAGTCCTTTACGACTGTCAATGAACTGACTTACTTCATCAACAAGGAAAATGAGTCTGTATTTTTCTTCCTGTTTGTTCAGGTATGATTTCAGCTCATTGCAGAATGTCTCCACACTGACATGAGTATCATCTTTGGCTATACGTTCCCTGATAATATCCGTTGACAGTGTAGGAACCAGCTCTTTTCCTACTTCAAGGATATAATCCAACTCATTGATAGCAAGGTCGGCAGCATCAATGCTCCAGTCGAATCCATCTTCCAGCATTCTTTCTTTAAATGCTTCAAACTGCCCCTTCTCGTCAAGAACCTTTTCAAAATGCTGAGCCAGTGCTAAATTGAATTTATTGTATCCACGGAATGAATTGAATTCACTCCAGAAAACATCAAGGAATACCTGCTTTTCATTACCTCGCACATTATGAACTGTACCTATATTAAAAAGTATGGTATCTACTTTGGCAGATTTCAACCACAAGGCCACATCTCTCATCTCGCTGATAGAAACCTCTGATTTACTTTCCGGTTGTTTTAACGGATCGGCTTCTTCTACTGCCTTTTCCAGTCTTTCCAATGCAAAATCACGGTATTCCGGATGCATACAATATCCAAGGTATTTCAGGAAATGTGACTTACCAGAGCCAAAATAACCGTTTATCCAGATACCATTATGACTGAATTTATGACTCTGGATAGCTGATAATATTTTAAAAAGTCCGTTTATGATTTCGTCAGTAAAGACATACTCTTCTATTTCTGTCTTGACGGTATTAGCAGAAAAGTCGCTGGCAGACACTGCAGGATTGACCGGACGCTCTATATCTTTCAGGTATATATCTTTAAGTTTCATATTAGTCGTTGATTAATAAAATGGCACGATAGGTATGTTCATCATCTATTCTATTGAACAGGCGGAAGGTATTTCCTTCTTTTTCACCCGGATAAAACACTATGATTTTATACTTGTTGCTCTTGTTGTACTGTTCATAACTTGCAAGAAGACTGCTGGTACGCATATATGGATACATTGAGCCTATACCATATAAAAATACGTATGGACGCAGTTTGTCGTCTTCAATGGAAATATGTTCCATTATCCGGTTATGCAGATACTCGTAAAACTGTGGAGAATTTGCTTTATTAGTTAAAGTTCTCGTTACAGCTTCATGGTCTGTTTCATCCTTCTCGAGCATATATTTCAGATAGGAAGGATGCTTCTTACCAAAAGACAGATTGTCAAGAAATATACAAAACTCCTTGAATAAGTCAATTGTCAAAACATCTACATAGTTTACAGGACGTAATAGTTGAGCTTTGAATTCTTCAATCCGGCATCGCATTTTATACTCATCTTCCGGAGGATACTGAAAGATATAGAAATTATAGAAAATATCATTTTCAGTATTCTTGAAGTCTTCGCTACACAGAAGATTATATAATTCAGGAATTGTCATAGTCCTCATAATGCAACCTGCTTTATACGGTTAATCTCATACTGCTGAAGCAGGCAGGCATCCAAGAACCACGCTTCACCAAGTTTCAGATAAAAAGCAAATTCTTCATCACTCAAATATATTGGGGAGAGAGTTTCTGACATATCTTTTACAAAACCAGCCTTCTTTAGAAAAGACAAAAAAGAACTTGCTACTTTCCCTTTCGTCTTTTCGCTCCAACCGCATACAAATTCATCATTAGCGGCAATCTCGTTAATTTCTACCAACACATCCTGTTTTGTTATACTTTGATGTACTGAGTTCCATTTCTTTAGAACAAGATTTAAATGTAAATCATAAAACAACTTGTAGCATTTCAGATTTACAAAATACATGGCTACTATCTTAGCTTCTTTTGAAAATCCCTGATAGGATTTCCAAAAGTACATCGGAACTGCCTTATATCTTTTTACAAATTCGGCAACAGCTCTTTTTCTAGTCTGTTCTGTCCGCATCATTAAATAATTATTATCTATAATCTCTTGCTTTAACAATGCTTCTGAATCATCAGACATTAATAGCGGCAACACATTTGTCATTTCTTCCCACATAAATCCGCAGCCGGTCATAGCTGCAGAATATGGACTATTTATTTTATTGCTCATATCCTTCATTCATTACAGCTATTAAGAAGGTCTTTTATATTTACCTTCAAGACTTCTGCTATTTTTTTTAATGTATGTAAATCTGGTTGTGATGTGTTAGTACACCATTTAGAGACGGTTGCAGGGTTTTTCCCTAATTGTTCCGCCAACCATTTACTCGTTCTTTTTTGTTCAACCAGCACAACTTTGATTCTATTTAAGTCAGACATCTCTATTAATTTTTATTGCTTTGAACGCAAATATATTAATTATATTTTATTTCTCATTATTGTTTCGTTTAAATACTTACTCAGAATTCCCTATTTTTGATGACTATCTCTAAAATTGGTTCTCAGATTTGGGCGCTCTTTAACTAATCTGTTTTACATTTTAAATGTTGGTTTATTCAAGTCTCGCAAGTACTCAGATAATATAATAAAAAAAGCTAAAGAGTTTGATAATTCAATGATTATCACTATATTAATGTCGCCAAACAAAC
>ERZ779874.2078-NODE-2078-length-17518-cov-4.230316_pt1 | contig 17518 bp, 11 predicted proteins | sample MGYA00511031_ERZ779874 | MGnify/ENA primary metagenome ERZ779874 (study PRJEB29588, sample SAMEA2156850) | human gut metagenome | biome: human gut; feature: human-associated habitat; material: faeces | place: Denmark | collected 2008/2010 ...
CTGAAGAACTCCGAAACTCCGCCTGACCATCTTGCACTTGGAATGAAAATTCACCCCTTTTGGCCGCTGACATCCCCCTCTGTGCTCACACTGATATATTGTTATATTTTAACATATTACAAAATTTGCTTTTCTTCTTCAAAGAAAAATACATGCCATTATTGTACACTCAGAAATGCTGCTGAATGCCGCTGAATGTATTGTGGTTACAAAATATCTGCTCTGCACATGATATTTCTTTTATGTTATATGCTCCGTAATCCTCTTCTTTATACGGAGTTGTTACTATGGCGACAAATATTCCCTCTACTGGCTTTCTTCGTCTCCCTCAGGTCCTGGCCCTTGTCCCCATCAGTAAAAGTGCCTGGTGGCAGGGCTGCCGTACCGGACGCTATCCCAAGCCTGTAAAGCTCGGCCCTCGTACCACTGTCTGGCGGGCGGAAGACGTCAAAGCGTTCATAGAAAACGCGGGACGGGAGCAGGAAGACCATGACTAGCCTTCTGGAGGCCTTCCGGAAAATTCTCGCGCAGCATGACCTTCTGCCGGAAGATATTCTTGCGGACGGAAATCTACATCGCTGTCCGACACGGAACAAACCATACAAGCGCAACGGCGCATACATTGCTCATCAGGACAGGCCTGCAACTCTCTGGTGGTGCAACTGGGAGACAGGCGATCAGGGGACGTTCCACACGGAAAGTGAGCAGACGCTTTCACCTGTTGAGCTGTCGGCGTGGCACAGGCGGCAGCAGGCCATGCGGAAACAGCGTGACGAAGAATGCGCCAGGCGTCATGCGGAGTCGGCGCAGCAGGCGCACAAGCGTTTACAGGCTTCCTTTCCCTGTTCAGAAAGGCACGCGTACCTGAGCCGCAAAGGTGTTCCCGCGCTTGCGGATATGCGTCAGGACAGAAATGGGATGCTCCTCATTCCGGTCAGGGACAGTTCCGGCACGGTGCAGAGTCTGCAATATATCGCACCGGACGGCACAAAACGCTTTCTTACGGGCGGCAAGGTTCAGGGCGGGCAATTCGTTATTCCCGGCAATGCAGAAAAACCGCTGGCACTTTGTGAAGGCTACGCCACCGGAGCCAGTATTCACCTTGCCTGTGCATGGACGGTCTATGTGACGTTTTCAGCCGGAAATCTGCCTGTTGTGGCGGCTGCCGTGCGGAAACAGTTCCCGGATGCGCAGATTCTGATCTGCGGCGACAATGACGAAACGGGCCGCGACAAGGGACAGGAGGCCGCGCAGACGGCACAGGCCCATCTTGTTGTGCCGCACTTTACCACAGGCAGCGGCAAGGACTTCAACGATCTGCATCTGACAGAGGGACTGCAAAGCGTGCGCCGCCAGCTGGAAAGCGCCCTGCCGAACAAACCACCTTCGCTGGTATCGCTGGATATGGGCGAGTTTCTTTCCATGTCCATACCTGAACGGGAGTATCTTTTATCCCCCATTCTTCCGGTTCAAGGGATAGGCTTTCTGTATGCTCCGCGCGGCATCGGCAAGACGTTTGCCGCCTTGAGCATCGCCGTTGCCGTGGCTTCCGGCGGCGCGGTGTTCAACTGGCGCGCCCCCATGCCAAAACGAACGCTGTATGTGGACGGAGAAATGCCCGCCACAGCCATGCAGCATCGCCTTGCCGCGCTTGTCAGCGGCATGTTCGTCCCGCCGCATACTCTGAAAAATATGGCGCTTATCACGCCGGACCTGCAGCCCTGTCCCATGCCGGATCTCTCCACCGCGCAGGGACAGGTCATGCTGGAACCATTCCTGAAAGGCGTGGATATGGTCGTACTGGATAATATTGCCACCTTGTGCCGTACCGGCAAGGAAAACGAAGCCCAGTCATGGCAGACCATGCAGTCATGGCTGCTGGAACTGCGTCGCCGGGGCATGGCTGTCCTGCTTATCCACCATGCCGGAAAATCCGGCGATCAGCGCGGTACCAGCGCCAGAGAAGACATCATGGATACGGTCATCAGTCTGCGCAGGCCCAGAGAGTACAGCATGGCCGAAGGCGCACGCTTTGAAGTCCATCTGACCAAGGCACGGGGCATCGTGGGCGATGATGCCCGCCCCTTTGAGGCCAATTTGATCACCGAAGGCAACGCGCTGCACTGGCGCATCAGAGAGCTTGAGGATGTGGAACTGGCCGAGCTGAAACGCCTGCTGGCCGAGGGCTACAGCATCCGCGACTGCGCGGAGGAAATGGGGAAATCCAAGGCTGCTGTCCAGCGCCTGAAAAAGAAGCTGGAAGGGAAAAATTGACCTGTCTGCGTGCAGGTGTACCGCTGTACCACTCTCTAAGGGGCGGTACAGCGGTACACCTCCCGAAAAATCGTCCAGATATGTCCAGCATTGTCCGCTGGGGTCCTCTCCAGCTGTACCGCTACAACGGCAAAAGTGTACCGCCTTGCAGACGACTTAAACCCGTGCGGATCAGAAATACAAGGAAGTCCGACCATGTCCTATCTCGTCCTGCATATGGACAAATTCAAAAAAGAGGCCGTCAGAGGCATCCAGAGCCATAATCGCCGGGAACGCGAGAGCCATTCCAACCCGGATATCGACTATCAGCGCAGCTGCGGCAATTACGAATTGCACGACAAGGCCGCGACAAATTATGCGCAGGCCATCCAGCGGCGCATTGACGATTTGCAGCTGATCAAGGCTGTCAGAAAAGATGCTGTGCATATGTGCGGGCTTATCATCACGTCTGACAGCGCTTTTTTCAAAAGCCTTTCTCCAGAAGAAACCCGGCGTTTCTTTGAGGAAAGCAAAGCCTTTCTCACGGATTTTGTGGGGGCGGAAAATGTCATTTCCGCGATGGTGCACATGGATGAAAAAACGCCGCACATGCACTTTCTTCATGTGCCCGTGACACGGGAAGGACGCCTGAATGCCAACAAGATTTATACGCGGCAAAGTCTGAAAAAATTGCAAAGCGATCTGCCTCTCCATCTGCAACGCTGCGGCTTTACCATTCAGCGCGGCGTGGAACAGAAGCCCGGCGCGGCCAGAAAACATCTGGATACCCGCGAATACAAACAGCAGCAGGAAGAAAACAATCGCCTTGCCCGGGAAGGACTGCTGCTTGTCCGGGATGCGCTCCGCACCATCGGCAGACTGGGACAGCGGGAGGAGGAATTGAAACAGCGCGTTGCCGACTATGAGCGACAGGCCGAGGAGGCGGAAAGTCTGCTGCGGGAGGAAGACCCACTCCCGGAAGCATCTCTTTTCAATTACAGACGCGTGCTGGAAATGTCGGCACAGACTATTAGCCGACTGCGCACGGCCTTGTCCGCAAAGCATCTCATCGCACGCCAGAAGAATGAGCTGCAACGCGAAGCGACCTTTCTGAAAAAGCAGCTGGCACAGCTTGAAGCTCTCTGCAAGGCCCGCGAGCAGGAAAAGGCGGATATGGAAAGCCGACAGGCGCGCATGGGGCAGGAGCTGGAGACCTACCGGGAATTTGTCCGGGAGCCGGAAATCCGGCAACGTCTGACGGCCTTCCTTCGGGAACAGCAGACAGCGGAACAACAGCGGCAGGCGGAGGAAAGGCAACGCGCAGCGATTGCCGAGCAGGACAGACAGAGCATCTTGAGGATGCGGTAAGGTGTCTGCCGGGAAATCTTCGCCCCGGCCGAAGATATAGCCTACTATGCTTCACTGACGTGAAGCCAGTGGGCAAGCGTCCCGCTTGACCGGGAAAGGTAAAAGCGATGGTAACGGTCATTTTTTCAAAGCTGAAACGCTCTAACTCAAGCCCCAGCTTTACGTTTAATAAATATGTATAAAGCGAATTATCGTGCATAAGGCTTGCCGTGCCGCAGAGGAGAATTACCGATGTATTTTTTCATTTGGTAAATCCAGTCCAGAGCCCAACGCTTATCCCTAGTTTTGAGTTGCGCAAGTTCTCTTGCAGTCCCATGTCCGCCCCTTGAGTTAGCCCGCCCTTTTGCGGTAACCTCCCTCCACAAAAATACGCCTTCGGAGTCTGCATGAACGCCCACCAGCACAATCAGATAGTTAACTTCATCTGGAATATCGCCGATGACTGTCTGCGTGACGTGTATACTCGCGGCAAGTACCGCGACGTTATCCTGCCCATGACGGTTATCCGCCGTCTTGACGCTGTCCTGGAAAATTCCAAGGATGCCGTCCTCGCCATGAAAGCAACGCTGGACGAAGCCGGGATCACCAAACAGACACCCGCGCTCTGCAATGCCGCCGGTCAGGCTTTTTGCAACTCCTCTCCTTTTTGCCTCAAGGATTTGACCTCGCGCACCAAGGCTCAACAGCTCAAGGCGGATTTCATAGCCTATCTCGACGGATTCTCGGAAAACGTTCAGGAGATCCTCGACAAGTTCAAGTTCCGTAATCAGATCGACACGATGATTGAAGCGGATATCCTTGGTGCGGTTATTGAAAAGTTCGTGGAACCGTCCATAAATCTTAGCCCCTTGCCCGTGCTGAACGATGATGGTTCCGAACGCTTACCCGCGCTGGACAATCACAGCATGGGCATAATTTTTGAGGAACTCATCCGCCGCTTTAATGAAGAAAACAACGAGGAAGCCGGCGAACACTTCACCCCGCGCGACGTGGTGAACCTGATGGCCGATCTCATCTTCGTGCCCATAGCCGACAAAATAAAGGACGCCACCTATTCCTGCTACGACGGCGCCAGCGGCACGGGAGGGATGCTCACCGTTGCGGAAGCCCGCCTTCAGGAGCTGGCCGCGAAGCAGGAGAAGAAAGTTTCCATTCATCTCTTCGGGCAGGAAGTGAACCCGGAAACCTACGCCATCACCAAGGCAGACCTGCTGCTGAAAGGTGACGGCGAACAGGCCGAGCACATCGCGTTCGGCTCTACGCTTTCGGTAGACGCTTTCCCCTCGTCCCGTTTCGATTTCATGCTTTCCAACCCGCCTTACGGCAAATCGTGGAAGGTTGACGCCGAAAAGATGGGCGGCAAGAAGGAGATTCTCGATCCGCGTTTTGTCACTACGCACGGCGGCGATTCGGAATTCAGCATGATTCCCCGCGTGAGCGACGGGCAGATGCTCTTCCTGCTGAACAACATTTCCAAGATGAAGCACAATACCGAACTTGGAAGCCGTATTGCCGAAGTGCATAACGGCTCTTCGCTGTTCACTGGCGATGTCGGACAGGGGGAAAGCAACGCCCGCCGCTTCATGATAGAAAACGATTATGTGGAAGCCATCATCGCTCTGCCGGAAAAGATGTTCTATAATACCGGCATCGGCACGTTTATCTGGATACTCTCGAACCGCAAGCCGGAAGAGCGACGCGGCAAGATTCAGCTCATCGACGCCACGAGCCTGAAATCGCCTCTCCGCAAGAACCTTGGTGAAAAGAATTGCGAACTTACAGAGGTTCTGCGCCAGCGGATAGTGGAGCTTTATACGGCATTTGAAGAGAACGAATACAGCAAGATATTTGACTCGAAAGGGTTCGGCTACTGGAAGATAACCGTACTCCAGCCCCAGCGCGACGAAAGCGGTCAGCCCCTCAAGGACAAGAAGGGCCGGATGAAGCCCGACAAGGGCCTGACCGATACCGAACAGGTTCCTCTTCTGTACCCCGGCGGCATTAATGCCTTCATGGAGAAGGAAGTTCTTCCTTTTACCCCCGACGCCTGGGTGGACGAGGGAAAAACACTCATCGGCTACGAGCTCAGTTTCACCAAATATTTCTATAAGCCTGTCCAGCTCCGCACGCTGGAAGAGATCTCCGCCGACCTGCGCCGTCTGGAAGAAGAAAGCAAGGGCCTGCTGGATGACATTCTGGGGGAATAGTATGCGGGCGTATGAAGCATATAAGCAGATAGATTTGCCGTGGCTAGATCGAATTCCTGCACACTGGAGAGTGCAGCGTGCGAAAACTTTTTTTAAAGTTATTAACGAACGCTCTGTAGAAGGAAAAGAGGAATTGTTATCAGTTTCTTCTACTCAAGGCGTGATTAAAAGAAATGATGCTAATGTAACAATGTTTCAAGCAGAGTCCTATGCCGGATATAAATTATGTTGGCCTAAAGACCTTGTTGTTAACAGTCTTTGGGCATGGCAAAATGGCCTAGGATTTTCAAATTATTATGGAATTGTCAGTACAGCCTATAGCGTATATCGTTTAAAGAACTCTCATGCTAATTATCATTACTATAATTATCTTCTGAGAAGTTCCGCCTTTCAATGGGAATTGCGTATACGTTCAAAGGGAATTTGGAAATCAAGATATATTCTTTCAGACGAAGACTTTCTTAATAGTCCGATTATTTGTCCCCCCCGCGAGGAGCAGGATGCCATAGTGCGCTTTCTCGATGCCAAATGCGCGAAGATCGACCGTCTTATCAAGCTCAAGGAACGCCAGATAGCTCTGCTGAATGAGAAGAAACAGCTTATTATCAATCAGGCTGTTACCAGGGGGCTTGATCCCAACGTCCCGATGAAGGACAGCGGCGTGGACTGGATCGGGGAGATTCCAGAGGGGTGGGAGGTAAGTAAGCTTAAATATATAGGGGTGATTCAAACTGGTGTTACACTGGGAAAGGATTACCCTAAAGAAGCAACTAGTAAATATCCATATCTCTGTGTTGCCAATGTGCAAGATGGATATATCGATCTAAAAAAAATAAAATTTATAAATCTTCCTCCTAAAGAGGCTCAACGCTATTTTCTTCAAAAAGGTGATATTCTTATGACAGAAGGCGGAGATCCAGATAAATTAGGTCGTGGAAGTGTCTGGAACAATGAAATTGCACATTGTTTACATCAGAATCACATTTTTGCTGTCCGTATGGATCAGAAGAAAGTTCTTATCTCATTTTTCAGATTTGTTCTTCAAGCTCAATACTGCAAAGAATATTTTTTGCTTTCGGCAAAACAAACAACAAATTTAGCTTCAACGAATAAAACAACGTTGAGCAATTTGTATGTGGCTATGCCTTCATTAGGTGCGCAGGAAAAAATCGTGGAACAGCTTGATAAAGTTGCCGCTCTCTACAAAACTAAAATAAAAATTATCGAAAAAAAAATCTTAACACTGCGAGAATATAAAACAAAAATCATTTCAGATTGCGTAACTGGGAAACTGAATTGTATTGCAGGCAACGATACTAACCTAGGAGAGAATCATGTCTAATATAATCGCACTGATTTGGGATTTCGACAAAACTCTTGTTGATGGCTATATGCAGGATCCCTTGTTTGCCGAGTATGGCATTGATAATAAGGAATTTTGGAAAGAAGTAAATGCTCTTCCTGAAAAATATGAAAAGGAACAAGGTGTTCGAGTTAATAAAGACAGTATATATCTCAATCATATTTTAAATTATGTAAAGACAGGAAAATTTAAGAGCCTTAACAATGAAAAACTGAACAATTTGGGAGGAGAAATAAAGTTTTATCCAGGTGCCCTAGAGCTATTTCCCGCAACTATTAAAACGATAGAAGATAATGATGTATATAAAGAGTTTAATATCAGATTAGAGCATTATATAGTAAGCACAGGTCTGTCTCAAATGATTTGGGGATCACCATTGGCCCGTTATGTTGATGGAATATGGGGCTGTGATTTTATTGAATCCACTAATCCTGAAACGCAGGAAAAAGAGCTTTCTGAAATAGTCTATACTATCGATAACACCACAAAAACAAGAGCTATCTTTGAAATTAACAAGGGGGTTGGTCATAGAGACGGCATTGAGGTCAACTCCAAGCTTTCGGAAGAAATGCGTCGTGTCCCCTTTAAGAATATGATCTATATCGCAGACGGCCCAAGTGACATTCCTGCATTTTCTTTGATAAATAGTAAGGGTGGAGCTACCTTTGCAGTATATCCGCATGGTAACAATGATGCATTCAGACAGGTTGAGTCACTCCGCAAGGATGGACGAGTGCAGATGTATGGCGAGGCCGATTATAGCGAAAATACTCTTACCTATCTGTGGTTAAAAAACACGATTCTCGATATTGCAGACAGAATTGTAGCAGAAGAAAAAGCGAAGCTTACTCCTTATGTAAAACCGCACCCCCGACATCTTGTTTAATAAAGATATGTGAGGTCGCCATGCCTGCCAATATCCGTGAATCCGGTCTTGAAGATATCATTGTTCAGCATCTGCTCACCGCCAACGGCTACGAACAGGGCAGCAACGAAGACTATTGCCGCGAGTATGCCATTGATGAAACGCGGCTTTTTCGCTTTCTCAGCGAGACCCAGCCGGAAGAATGGAACAAGGCAGGCGTGGAAAGCGAGAGCGGCAGGGCGAAGTTTTTAAACCGGCTTCAAGGAGAGATAGCGCGTCGGGGTGTGGTGGATGTGCTTCGCAAGGGCTTCAAGCACGGCCCGGCCAGCTTCGACGCCTTTTTTCAGCTCCCTTCCGAACGCAATGACGCCGCGAAGGCGCGTTTCGCGCAAAATATCTTCAGCGTCACCCGTCAGCTTCAATATTCTTCTGATCATACGCGCCTCGCCCTTGATCTGTGCATATTCATCAACGGCCTGCCCGTAATGACCTGCGAGTTGAAGAACAGCCTCACCAGACAAAATGTGTTCGACGCCGTTAAGCAGTACCAGACCGACCGCGACCCGAAAGAACTGCTCTTTCAGTTCAAACGCTGCATGGTTCACTTTGCCGTGGACGACAGCAATATCAAGTTCTGCACAAGACTTGCCGGCAAAAGCTCGTGGTTTCTGCCCTTCGATAAGGGCAATGAGCAGGGCGCAGGCAATCCTGTCAATCCCAACGGCCTGAAGACCTCCTACTTCTGGGAAGATATCCTGACGAAGGAGATGCTTGCCACCATCATTGAAAACTATGCGCAGGTCGTCGAAGAGAGCGACCCCGACACGGGCAAAAAAAGTACAAAGCAGATTTTCCCCCGATTCCATCAGCTTGCCGTGGTTTCCCAATTGCTGGCCGATGTGAGGACGCATGGCGTGGGGCAGAAATATCTTATTCAGCACAGTGCGGGCAGCGGCAAGTCGAACTCCATCGCCTGGCTTGCCCATCAGCTTGCAGGACTGGAAAAAGATGGGAAGAATCTCGTCTCCTCCGTTATCGTCGTTACTGACCGCGTAAACCTCGACAAACAGATACGCAATACGATCAAGCAGTTCATGCAGGTTTCCAGCACTGTCACCTGGGCGCAGCATGCAGGGGATCTGCGTCGTGCCATTGAGACAGGCAAGAAGATCATCATTACTACAGTCCAGAAATTTCCGTTCATTCTTGATGAAATCGGCAATGCCCATAAGGGCAACGCCTTCGCCATCATCATAGACGAAGCCCACTCCAGCCAGAGCGGCAACCTTTCTGCCAAGATGAATATCGCCCTTTCCGGCGAATATCGGAACGACGACGAGACCAGCATCGAAGACCTTGTAAATATGCACATGGAAGGTCGAAAGATGCTCGCCAACGCCAGTTATTTTGCCTTCACGGCCACGCCCAAGAACAAGACGCTGGAAATTTTCGGCACGCCGTATTCCGAAGGCGGCGTCATCAAGCGTCGCCCCTTCCACATCTACAGTATGAAGCAGGCCATTCAAGAAGGCTTCATCATGGATGTTCTCGCGCACTATACATCCATACGCAGCTACTACAAGCTGGCCAAAACTATCCAGGACGATCCGCTTTTTGACAGAAAAAAAGCTATGGCAAAACTGCGCGCCTATGTGGAAGGCAATGAAACCGCCATTGCCCGAAAAGCCGAGATCATAGTTGAGCATTTTCACTCGCAGGTCGCCGGGGCTGGCAAGATCGGGGGCAAGGCCCGCGCTATGGTGGTCACCAGCAGTATCGACCGTGCACTGGAATATTTCACAGCGATCAATGCGGAACTAAAAGAACGACATAGTCCTTATAAAGCCATAGTGGCATTTTCCGGTGAACGTCCATACGGAAATGAGGCAAAGGCTACAGAAGCCACGATAAACGGCTTCCCCAGCGGCGATATTGAAAAAACATTCCGCAAGGAGCCGTACCGTTTCCTCATCGTGGCCGACAAATTCCAGACCGGCTATGACGAGCCTCTTCTGCATACGATGTATGTGGATAAAGTGCTGACAGACATCAAGGCCGTGCAGACGCTTTCCCGCCTGAATCGCGCCCATCCGCAGAAGCATGACGTCTTCGTTCTGGACTTTGCCAACGACACCGAAGTGATCCGGCAATCATTTGCGCGCTATTACAAGACAACCATACTTTCAGATGAGACAGATCCGAACAAGCTGCATGACCTTGTTGCGGAACTGGAGTCGCATCAAGTCTATACCGACGAAAACATTCAGAGCATCGTTGAACTGTACCTGAAAGGGGCCGAGCGCAATGCTCTCGATCCTGTTCTGGACGCATGCGCTGACATATATAAGAGCGATCTGGACCTTGATGCGCAGATAGCCTTCAAGAGCGCGGCCAAGGCTTTTGTGCGTACTTATGGTTTCCTGGGGGCAATTCTTCCCTATGGCAGTGCGGCGTGGGAAAAGCTTTCTATTTTTCTGACCCTGCTGATTCCTAAACTGCCTTCGCCTCAGGGAGAAGACCTGGCGGAGGGAATTCTTCAGTCCATAGATCTCGACAGCTATCGAGCTGAAAAACAGGCTGCAATAGCGTTGAAGCTGGCAGATGAAGATGCCGAAGTGGCCCCGGTTCCCGTAAGTACGAACAGCGGCAACCCTGCTCCAGAAATGGACAAACTTACGAATATCCTGAACCGTTTCAATGAGTTGTTCGGCAATATCGCTTGGGAAGACGCCGATAACGTCCGCAGACAGATAGCGGAACTGCCAGCTATGGTAGCAAAGGATGAAGTGTATCAGAACGCCATGAAAAACTCCGACAAGCAGAACGCACGACTGGAAAGCGAACGCGCTCTGAACGCCGTTATGTTCAAAATCATGAGAGATAACATGGAACTGTTCAAGCAGTTCAACGATAGCCCGGATTTCAAGAAATGGTTGTCGGATATGGTTTTTGATGTGACGTATGATACGAGTGGAAATCATACGAGGATAGCTACAGCGAAGTAAAAAACGTATGCACGGGTTGAAGAGCTCGTCTCGCAGTGATTCATGACGAGGGGAATAGTATTCATTCAAGGAGTTAATATATGCAAATAGATTTTATTGATATTCAAAATTTTCGTAAACTTCGATCCGTACGAATTAAGTTGGCAAATAAGCAAACTATTTTTGTGGGAGCCAATAATAGCGGGAAAACAACCGCAATGCATGCGCTTGAAAAATTTTTAAAACAGCCCAAAGAGCGAAAAGAATCTTCTCAAAGTGACGAAGGCGCATCAAAATGGTTTGTTGTTGAAGATTTTACCTTGTCAAATTGGGAAGAAATCAATCAATTGGCGTTCATGTGGGAGAGCTTGTCGGCAGATGCCGAGCCGCCGTCAGATCTTACTGGCTGGGATGCTTGGTTACCGACATTGGATGTTTGGCTAAAAGTCGAAAGCAATGAATATCACCATGTGTATAAATTGATTCCTACGCTTGATTGGAACGAAGGTTATTTGGGAATTCGACTGCGGCTTCAACCTAAAGATATTTCAAAGTTATATCGTGATTATCGATCCGCTCGCAGTAATGCTAATAACATATTGAAACAGATCGACAATTCAAAAAATATAGAACTCATGAAGCTTGTCAAGAAGGATAGCTCTTCTCGTCAAAAATTAAACAAATACCTGGAGAAAGCTTTCTGGCCGCAGAATATGCATGATTTCTTACAGCGTCGCTTAGATCAATATTTTGCTGTTTTTTATTATGAACTGGATCCGGCGAAATTCACTCAAGAATCTCCTCAGGCTCTTTCCCAATACTCTTCTCCAAAATCAGGAGACCCATTTGCGGGGCTCATCAGAATTGACTCCATCAATGCTCAACGTGATCTCAATGATGCGGATTCCTTTTCAAAACAGCAAAAACTCGCCTCACAGTTCTCCGAATATTTTAAAACACATCTGAATCCCCAAAATAAAAATATACCGTCAGGGCCTGATATCGATGCTATCATAGCAACATGCGCTTCTGAAGTAATCTATAACGATAGCTTGCAGAAATCATTCGAGGCCCCCATTCATGAACTGGAAAATTTAAACTACCCTAATATAAATAACCCTGAAATCAAAGTTCAAACGAAAATACAGCCCAAAAGTGCTCTTAGTCATTCGGCCGCTGTGCAGTATAGCTTGGCCAAACAAGGTTCAATGAAAGATATGTTTCTACCAGAATCCTATAATGGATTAGGGTACCAAAATCTTATTTTCATGGTCTTTAAACTCATGAGGGCCAGGGATGGCTGGATGCGGGTAAACAGAGAGGAGCAATATACCGAAAGTAGTAAAGCAAATAAAGAACCAATTCATCTCGTATTTATTGAGGAACCGGAAGCACATCTTCACGCTCAAGTCCAACAGGTTTTTATTCGCAAAGCATACGACGTTTTAAGACAACATGACGATTTAAAAAATAATCCTCAATTTACAACACAACTTATTGTTTCGACGCATTCTCCTCATATTGCCCATGAATGTGAGTTTGCTGAACTCCGCTACTTCCAGAGAATCCAGAAAGCAGCATGCCCTATACCAGAATCTCGCGTAATAAGCTTGGCAACAGTTTTCGGAGAAGATGCTTTAGCTACTCCCCCCAAAAAAAGGAAAACGAGCAAGACCGGTAAAAAGGCTGACGAGTCAGCCGCCATCCCGCAAACTGAAGAAGAAATCCGAAGATTGGCAACAAGGCGTTTTGTAACTCGTTATTTGCAAACAACCCATTGCGATATTTTCTTTGCTGATGCAGTCATTTTAGTTGAGGGCGCAGGAGAAAGAATTTTACTTCCACATTTCTTAAAATATTTTAAGAGTGGAGAGTTGTTTAGAAGTTATATAGCAATATTAGAAATTGGCGGTAGCCACGCATTCAGATTGCGCGAGTTGATTGAATGTCTTGGATTGCCTACACTCATCATTACGGATATTGATGCAGCACAGAAAACTACTGATTCTTCAAAGCCGAAGGCATGTCCTGTTCAGCCTCAACAAGGTCAAGTGACGACAAATAGTACCCTAAAAAAATGGATACCTCAAATTGATGACATTGATAGCCTTCTTAACTTACCCGTTTCTAAAAAAATAAAGATAGATGCTGATAAAGCTTATAAAATCCGCGTTGCTTATCAAAAAGGAATTCCTCTTAATTCAGATAAAGGGACAACGGTAACAGTATATCCACGTACTTTTGAAGATGCCTTTATTTTCTCCAACCTTGAAGGTATACAAAAGACAAATATAGACTCTATACAAGACGATTGTTCCCAGTTGGCTTTAGTACAAAAAACTTTAAATGAAAATAAGGATGATCTCGAAACATGTATTTTTAATATGATAGAGAAGAATTCCTTCAAAAAGGCGGAATTTGCACTAGAGATGTTATTTTATTGCGATCCCCAGCATATGGTTATTCCCAAATATATGGAAGATGGGTTCTCATGGCTGTATGAACAGCTCAGCAGCGATAATGCCTAAATATGTTAATCATGGGAGAAACTGTATGTGCATATACGATCTGCCTGATGGTGCAGACAGCATAATTGAAAGCTGTATTTCTTTGAAAAACCCTCAGAGTTTTTTATTGTTTGCTGGCGCCGGTTCTGGAAAAACAGCGTCTCTGGTTGCGGCTCTTAAGTATGCGCAAAAAACTTTAGGGCGTACTCTTTCTCAAGAAAATCGCTATATAGGTGTCATTACATATACAAATGCAGCAGCTACTGAAATTGCACAGCGAAGTGAAGAATTTCCGTTTTTTGCAGTCAGCACCATACATAGCTTTGCATGGGAGCTTATCGCACCTTTTCAATACGATATAAAGCGATGTCTTCAGGAAAAATTACAGACAGAAATAGATATGCTGGCAGAAAAATCAGGCGATAGTAATAACCAGAAAAAAGAAAAAATGCTAAAACGTCTTGAAGCAATAGAAAATATTAACTATTTCACATATAGCCCAACTAAACCCAATACGGGCAGAGATTCACTTGGACATAGCGATGTTATTTATATCTGTGTGAATTTATTAAAAAAAGTACTACTTCAAGAGATTTTGATCAACCGTTTTCCTATTCTTTTTATTGATGAATGCCAAGATACAAAAAAAGATTTTATGGAAATATTGCTACAGATACAGAAACAATATTCAAGTCGATTTATGCTTGGACTTTTTGGCGATATGATGCAGCAAATTTATACTGACGGTAAAGAAAAACTAGATCAAGCTATTGGAGATGAATGGCAAAAACCTCACAAAACTATAAACTATCGTTCTCCAAAGAGAGTTGTGCGTTTGATTAACTCTATTTGCCATATGGCACAAACTAAAAGAACGCAGAGAGCCCTGCCAACAGCAGAGGAAGGTATTGTCAGATTTTTCATTGCTTCATCAACCACTGAGGATAAAAACGCTTATGAAAAACAAGTTCGTCAACAGATGGCGACAATAACGTCAGATTCCGACTGGGAACAAGAGGAAAATGTAAAGATACTGACACTTGAACACAAAATGGCCGCAGAGCGATTTGGTTTTATAGAACTCTTCAATACACTTGCACAATCTCAGAACATAAAAGATAAAGCATTCCAAAAAATAACTCCGCAAGATCCTACTCCTCAGTTAAAAGAATTGGCATTTTTTACGAACATTATCATTCCTCTCGTCAAGTGCAATAATGAAAAAGATAAATTTGGTATTGCATCAATAGTAAAAGAATACAGTCCTTTTTTGCAGAAAGAGAGATTTATTTCTCTTACTGAAGAGCATCAAACGCAAATAAAAGAAGCTCATAATGCTGCTGCAACACTACTTAAACTCTGGGAAGAAAATAAAGATCCTTCATTAGGAGAAATTATAGATTGTATCAATTCAACGATGTTATTTGATGTTCCCTGTAATTTATTGTTAAATTCCGATACGCCGGTTGAGAAGCAACAGCAGGATAATCCGTCCCCAAAGATTTCAGATTCTCCTGTTCAGAATATAGAAATATGGAGTGATCTGAGAAATATTCCTTTTTCTCAGATCACTAAATATTATTCTTATATTAAGGGAGAAAGTTCCTTTGATACACATCAAGGGGTGAAGGGATTAGAATTTCCTCGTGTTATGGTTATTTTGGATGACAAATCCGCAGTGGGCCGTCTCTTCAGTTATGAAAAACTTTTTGCAGTTAAGGAACTCTCGCCTACGGATAAAAAGAATATTAACGGAGGCAAAGACAATACTCTTAGTCGGACAAGTCGGTTGTTTTATGTTATTTGTAGTCGCGCCCAACAAAGCCTAGCTATTGTTTGTTATACAGAACAGCCAGATAAATTACAGAGCTATTTATTGGAGAATAATCTATTCGAAAACGACGAAATTTGCATGCCGTAATCTATCCACAAACCTATTTCATTCTCCCCAGCCCAGCAATCCGTTCCGCCTGTTTGCGATGCATCCAGAGCGAAAGCGGACGCTGTGCGAAACGCCTGAACAGGAACTTTTCATAAAAGGTGACAGTCTGCTCCTCTTTGGCGTCCACCAGAAAGATTGCCCAGGCCAGCTCGTTGCAGCAGCTGCGGCGCAGGGCATCCAGGACAAGCAGACTCCCGATATGCTGTCCCTGAAAAGCGGAAGCCACGGCAAGGCGTCCAAGGCGTATGGCCGGAACAGCGGGATAACGCGGCATGCGGCGAGCCTCGGTTTCCGGTATATCCGTCAGGAGCACCGAAGCCGCCGCCAGTGTGTAAAATCCGATGACCTTGTCGGGAGTCTGCGTGTCGCTGGCAATCACAACAGTCGCAAAGCCCCGCTTTTGATCCTGTCCAGCCTGCGTTCGCCAATAGGCATCCAGAGCCTTGTTTCCGCAGGTAAAGCCGTCACGTGACATTCCCGCAGGCAGCAAACGAAAAAGCAGATTCATCGGCTTTCCACCCGCTGTGCGTACTCGGATGACAGCTTTTCAAGGAAGTCCGACGGGGTTTCCGTTTCTTCCGACAGCAACGCGGCGGCAAGGGTACGCTGATCTTCGAGCGTAAGGCGCACAAGCGACTGCTCCGCAATGACCTGCTCCGCCTTTTCCAGCGCCGCCGCAATCAGAAAATCGGTGCGGGTGCGCCCCTGCATGGCGGCGGCACGGTCTATGGTCTCGCGTACAGACAAGGGGATCCGGGCATCAATACGCGACATGGGAATATCTGTAGTCAAAGACATGGCTTTCCTCCTTACTGATTGAATACGGAATTTAGCCGTACAAGGCAAGCATCCTTGAGTGGGCTGTATATCCGTGTCCCCCGCTTCTCCGTCCGTCACACCCGCAAAAGTGCCGAAAGCGGGAAGGCGGTCAAGGCTTCCCCTGCGGGCCGCTGCACGGGCCTTGACCGTCCTTCCCTTGCTTCCGGCAGAAAATACTCGCGGGCGACGGACGAGGAAGCCTCCGGCGGGGGCTCTGTCAAAGGAATCTGGCGACTGCTTTCTACCAGACAGCGAGAATCTGACGCAGAAGGAATTGGCGACAGAAACGCCTGCCCATGGGAAATAACAGGCTTTTCTGAGCGTCCAGAGAAGTGCAAAAAAATATTTTCAGATTTTTTACCGAATTGAGGTATCTGGAGAGGTATTGCAGTTGAAAACTTAATAAAAACTTATAAAAATCAGCGCCTTATATTGGTAGAGTTTATCCCCTTGGACGCCAAATCTGAATCTAAAGGAACGCCAAAGTGCTAAGCATTTTGGCGTTCCTTTTTTTTTCAGGACGTTTTCCACAAGTCCGGAAACGTCCGCCCGCCTCCACACCTTTTATGGATAAATCCGTCGTGTGGTATGACAATTCAGCTCCCTGCCTAAACAGCCACGCGAAACCAAAAATATTTGACGCTGTTCTGGTTTAACCATGCGCCCGGCCTTTTTCTCCGGGAATTCTTCTCTGTCAGAAGACTCTTATGTTCTCCCCCCGTGCAGCGGGGATGGTGCGGCTCAGGACTCAGAAGTTTGCTGCCCTCTGGATTCGATACCCGGGATAAACATTCCTCTCTGCCTCGACGGCCCCTTGGAACGAGGAATGTTCTGGCTGTGCACAGGAGGTGATTCTGCCATGAGGTAGTGTAAAGAATTTTTGGTAGTGTAAAGAATTTTTCGCACTTTAAAAAAATGCAAATGGCTCGCCAATCGGTTAAAGTTTTCGTGCTAACCTAAAACTTCCGACAGGAGAGCCATGTCATGTCTACTAACAAGGAATCCCAGCAAAAGAAAGCTCCAGTCATCCAGATCAACCAGGAAGTCCTCCATAACAACCTCTCGGGCTATGTCCGCAAAAATCTGGAGAATATTTTAAACGAATTGCCCGACGCAGAGGCTGATCGCCTCTGCCATGCAAAACGCTATGAACGTAATGCAGAACGTGCCAGCACCAGAGCTGGATCTTACAAGAGAAATTTTGAAACGA
>ERZ779874.2079-NODE-2079-length-17514-cov-3.533593_pt1 | contig 17514 bp, 17 predicted proteins | sample MGYA00511031_ERZ779874 | MGnify/ENA primary metagenome ERZ779874 (study PRJEB29588, sample SAMEA2156850) | human gut metagenome | biome: human gut; feature: human-associated habitat; material: faeces | place: Denmark | collected 2008/2010 ...
CTTAAGCAACAAGATGGATAATTCCTTACTGGCTGTAAGGGATATTAACCATAAACATATTGTAGTAGATTGGAGAAGATTTATGGAACGGACACCGGCAAAGCGTTCCAGCCTGTTTTTGCTGGAACTGATGATTGCAATTTTATTTTTCTGCCTTGCTTTTGCGGTGTGTGTGCAGATTTTTGTGAAGGCGCACACGATCAGCCGCGAGACACAGGAACTGAATACGGCGCTTGAGAAGGTTTCCGGGTATACAGAGCTTTTTCTTGCGGATGCGCTGACGGAGGACACGGAGGTTTTTTATGACGCAGACTGGCAGGAATGCAGTAAGGATGAGGCTTCGTATGAGATCGTGATCCGGGTGGAGCCGGATGGAAAGCTTTTGCATGGAACATTTACGGTGCAGCGCCTGTCCGGAGAACAGCCGGAAGAAATCTATTCGGTGGAAACAGACCGGATGACAGGCACGGAAAGGGAGTGACAGGATGAAGAGAAAGAAAAGGGGATCATACCCGGGGATTCAGATCGGAACGTCGTACCTGCTTGTGATCTTTGTGATCCTGTGTCTGGTGACATTTGCCACACTCTCACTGTCAAGTGCAAAAAGGGATCAGAGTTATAGTCAGCAGCTTGCCGGCCGGGAAACGGCGTATTGTGAGGCAAATGCAAAGGCGGCGCAGATCATGGCGCAGATCGATGATGCATTTGCAAAAGAGGATCCTGTATTTGCGATTCGGCAGATTGAGGGCGTGACAGCTGAAGAAGACGGAGCGAATCTGGATATTTCCTATGTGGTTCCGGTCACGGACAGTCAGAGTCTGGAAGTCGAGATCCTGGCAGATCCGGTAAAGGGAACGCAGAAGGTTGTAAAATGGAAAGAATCAGCATCTGAGAAATGGGAAGAAAAGTCAACACTTCCGGTCCTTGGAAGTGACTGACGCGAAAGGAGTTTGAGCTATGGATATCATTGTACTGCTTCAGCAGGCAGTTTTAAATCATGCATCGGATATATTTGTTGTAGCAGGTATTCCGGTTTCTTATCGGGCAAATGGAAGAATCTGCAGGGAGAAGGAAGAAAAGCTGATGCCGCCGCAGACGAAAGAATGCGTTGAGGAATTATATAAGCTGGCAGGAGGACGGGACATCCGGGTTCTTGAAGAAAAAGGAGATGATGATTTTTCTTTTGCTGTTCCGGGACTTTCGAGATTCCGTGTCAGTGCGTACAAACAGAGGGGGGCGCTCTCAGCCGTTATCCGTGTGATCACATTTGAACTGCCGGAGGCGAATGAGATCGGGATTCCGGACCCTGTGATGAGCTTTTATAACCTGTCAAAAGGACTGGTGCTTGTGACGGGCTCGGCGGGAAGTGGAAAATCTACTACGCTTGCCTGTCTGGTGGATAAGATCAATCATTCAATGGAAAAGCATATCATTACGCTGGAAGATCCGATCGAGTATCTACACCGGCATGATAAAAGTATTGTAAGCCAGAGGGAGATCAACGTGGATACGGAAAGCTATGTCAATGCGCTACGTGCTTCGCTCCGGCAGAGTCCGGATGTGATCCTGCTTGGTGAAATGCGTGATTATGAGACGATCGATGTGGCAATGACAGCAGCGGAAACCGGGCATCTGGTATTTTCTACCCTGCATACGATTGGAGCAGCAAATACGGTTGACCGTATCATTGATGTATTTCCGGCAAACCAGCAGAGGCAGATTGCAGTTCAGCTGTCCATGGTATTGCAGGCTGTAATTTCACAGCAGCTTGTGCCGACAGTGGATGGAAAACAGGTCCCGGTATTTGAGATCATGACGATCACTCCGGCGATCCGCAATATGATCCGCGACAATAAGGTTCCGCAGATTGATGGAATCGTGTATTCGTCTAATAAAGAAGAAATGCATTCGATGGATTTTGGTCTTCTGAATCTGTATAAAGAGGGGAGGATCACAGCGGAGACGGCTCTCTCCTATGCATCAAATCCGGAAATGCTGAAGAAAAAGCTATAGAGAAACATAACAGGAAGGGGCTGCGGTGAAGCAGTCTCTTCCTGTTTATCGTCAGTGTTTTAAGATTTAGTCAAGGGCTGCAATTGCTTCGATCACGATATCATACTGTTTTTTGACATCGTTGATCAAACCGTCAAGGTTGTCGTATTCCTGGCTGCGGAGCTTTTCGGTCAGAGCACTGCTGACATTGTAAAGTGCAGTAAATCCAAGGTTTACGGCAACACCTTTTAAGGTATGCATTGCACGAAATGCGGTTTCGTAGTCCTTTTTAGCCCAGGATTCTTCAAATAAAGCCATATTGTTGTCTTGCGGAAATTTGAGGACAAATTTGTATATCATATTTTCATTCATAAACCGGTGAAGAATATCATTATAATCGCCACCAATTTTTACATAACATTCTTGAAGTGTCATTGTCTACAGTCCTTTCTGAACTTTTTTATCTTTGTGAAATCCGTATATTTTTGCCCCAACATTTTAACATGATTGTAGCATGGCGCGTTATGCTTTACAAGATATTTCATATTATGAATTGTTATGGTAATGAAAAAGGCTTATTTATTCGAAGAAATTGCATCATTTAACTGATTGTACCATTCTTTAGTCTGTGCTTCGTTGCTGCTGTTCAGAAAAATGGTGGTATCTGTTGTCTTTATCTGAAGAACCGGAGGATGTTCAATCCAGATATACATCTGGCAATGTCCGGTTTTGCTGCCACGGAAATTACCGAGAAGTTTGCTGTTATCTTCGGAACCATCAGACCGGTAGAATTTTTCATCCGGCAGATTATCCAGAAGAGTTACTGATTCCACATCAGCGAGAGCAAAGGTTGCTGTTTTATAGCCGGATGTAATAGAATACTGGGCAGCATTTTCCGTCAGGCGGATCGGTGTAAAATCGATCCGGATACAGAGGATACACATCCAGAGGAGAAGAAGTCCGGTGCCGACGAGCATTCCTCCGGTGACATATTTTGCAGAAGGGTGTCCGTAGTTCAGAGAATAATTCATGCTGTTCACACGGTCCTGTACAAAATACCGTTTGTCATTTGGATTGTTGTACCAGCCTTTTCGCCAGTAATAGTCATCATCAATATAAAATGGTGTGCTGTCCTGGGAGAGGATCCGCTCTTTTTCCTTACGCAGCCAGAAAAACATGATCAATATGATGGCAGCCGGTATCAGTTCGAGGAAAATGTAGATGCCCATTCCAACTCCGCCAATCCAGTTGCTGGATGCAATATCCCGGATGATCCCGAGATAGGCGCCGGTATTGCAAATGTTGGAGACAAAAAGGAATATGGTGTATAAACGCTTTTCTAGTGCATTGATCTGCAGGTTGATCTGTGAATTTTCACTGTAAATTTTGTTTGGCATATGGGCGAATAAATAGCCGGTACCCATGTAAGCTGCCGCGACAAGAATTGTGCAGAGAAGCATGACTCTTCCATCACTTTCGGTCAGTAGATAAGTACGGACCTGCGGGAAAAACAGAGGGATCAGAATCACTGCAGCCGGGATCAGATGAAGCTTTGCCGGCAGTATCTTTTTCGCAATTTGTGAGGAAGTGCGGGTATCCACTGCAGCGGACACATCTGCATTTGCTGAGCTGATCCATCCATTTTTCTGCTTAATGTCGTATACTTTCTGGTGATAATGATAGACACGGAGGATGGTAAGAAGGCAGAATTCTACGAACCACAGTGTCCATACGGTAATAAAAATAGAAAAGTAAGTAAAGCAAAGCAGGCATACCGCAATTCCTGCCAGCATGTTCCACAAATAAAACTGGCGGTTGCGCTTTTTATAAAGCTGGAGAAGCTCTTTTACGTCGGGATGTTCAAGCTCAGATTTAGGAATATGGACTCCCATCAGCATTCCTTCCCGGTATTTTGCAATATTTCCATAGACCCCGGCAAAGATGCCGACCATGGAAATGTCTGTAATTAAAAATATAATCAGCATCATCATTTCGCGGTTACCTCCATTTCGTTAAATGCTCTCTGGCAGAATTCCAGGAAGTCGGTCAAAGTCATGCCGTGGAATTTTGCTTCTGCGCTTAAAAGTTCCAGTTCATCTGTCAGCTTTTCGTCAAAGCGGTTATCTTGTGGAGCGGAGGAAGTGGGATAACAGATGGTTGTTCCCTTACGGCGGTCTGTCTCGAGGAAGCCTTCTGTTTTCAAAAGCTGGTAAGCTTTGCTGACGGTCATGGTGTTGATACCGAGATCGGTTGCCATCTGGCGGACGGTCGGAAGCGATTCCCCCGGCTCAAATTCCCCTCGCCCGATTCCTTTGACAATCTCGTTGCGCAGCTGAAGGTAGATCGGGACTTCGGACTGCATGTTGATCTTGATGATCATATATCGGCATCTCCTTTCTGTGAGATTTGATTGTATTATATCACATAATACAAATAATACAATAGGAGGATAAAAAAACAGGAAAATGATGTACACGCTTTCAAGGTGCAAATAAATCTTAGAATTTGTTTTCCTGAAAGCGCATATGTCAGTTTCCTGATTTTTTATGTGGTTTGTGTTTTGATTAAGTTAAACAAATAGCGGGCAAATATTCGCCTGACTAAAATTGTAAAAGTTTAAAAACATTTTTTACAGCCTGGTAATTTTGCAAGCTGAGTGAGTTAAAAGGATTGGCTGTTTGTATGGGAATTAATAAAATTCTGCATATAAACGCGGATATTTTCCATCTGTTCTTTTGTAACCGGATTGCTATATGGAATCCTGTCAATAATGCGGTTTAAGTAGTTATTTTCCGCTATAATATCAAAGCTTTCTTTGAAGTTAATGTCAAAGAAATAGACGATATAAGATACCCAGTAATCCATCTGTGTGACGCGGTCTGCGGAAAGGATACATTTATTTTCAAACACTGTTTCGTATACCTTTTGGGTTATATTCTGTGTACCGAGTTCTTCTTCAGAAACGTTAATAAAGGTGCTTGTGGAGTCTACGAGCTTTACCCGGCAGTTGTCCAGCTTGTCCTCATCACGGATCAGCTTTGCGTGTAAAAGTGTCTGCGGATCTGAGATCTCAGGGAGTTCATAATCGCTGTGATGGGCGATTGCAGTGTAAATGATGGAGTCCCATTTGTCATCCGGAAGAAAGCGGCGGATCATGCCTTCATCAAAAAGCACCTTTACACCGTAAGCAGCGTGATCCATTGTGCCAGGCTCAAAGCTGTCGTAGCGCTTTAACTGCTCAAAACGCCCGATGTCGTGAAGGAGTGCAATCAGCCTTGCAAGATCGGTGTCTTCGGGGGAAAGATGCCTCCTTCTGGCAAGCTCTTTTGCCTGTTTTACAACGCCGTAGGTGTGGATGATTTTTAATTTTATGCGGTCATTTTCGCGGTCGTATCCGTTAAGGTAAGATTCAAATTCTTGTTGTGCGAGTGGATAGTACATGAAGTTAAGCCTCCTGAAAATGTATGGTTAGTGATTAAAAGCTTTATGAATATGATAACACAAATTTTATTATTTTTTAATTGCTTCTGCCAAGAGAAACCAGTATTATTTGAAATAAGGCGAATGTAGAAAATCAAATCATATATAGATATGAGTGTATTTATTGTAGATAAAATTTTATATCTACACGAAACATGAGTTATGACGAATTTACTTATTAACCTTTTTCGATTATAATGGAGGCAGAAATGAGAAAACAAAAGAAAAAGATTCGTCATAACAAACAAACTCATAACCGGCAATATAAAGACCGGTTATGGAGAATGATCTTTAATAACAAAGAAGATCTGTTACAACTTTATAATGCAATCAACCATACAGACTATCAGAATCCTGATGATCTGGAAGTAAACACATTAGAAGATGTCCTTTATCTATCTATGAAAAATGATGTATCCTTTCTGGTGGGTGGTACAATGAATCTGTATGAACATCAAAGTACCTTTAATCCCAATATGCCACTACGTGGCGTGTTCTATTTCGGAAGGCTATATCAGGGATATGTAGCAAAGAATGATCTGGATATATATGGAGAAAAAAGACTACGGCTCCCGATACCGAAGTACATTGTTTTTTATAATGGAACAAAGGATGAACCAGATTCAATGGAATTAAAGCTGTCTGATTGTTTTGAAGCGACAGATGATGAAAAATCGTGTCTGGAATGTACAGCGATTATGCTGAATATCAATTATGGTCATAATCAGGAGCTGATGCATCAGTGCAGACGGCTTGAGGAGTATGCAATATTTGTGCGATGTGTCAGGGAATATATGCAGTTGGAAGATACAATGGAAGATGCGGTTTCTAAAGCAATGGATGCCTGTATCAGGCAGGATGTGTTGACGGATTTTTTGAAGAAACATCGAGCGGAGGTGTTGGAAATGATTTTGACAACATATAATAAAAAATTGCATGAGAAGACGTTGAGAAGAGAAGGGCGTGATGAAGGGATACAAAATATCAATCGACTGAACGGATATCTGTTAGCAGATAAAAGATACAGTGATTTAGAACGCTCAACAAAAGATACCGAGTATCAGGAAAAACTCCTGAAAGAATATGGAATAGAGTAAAATAAGAATCCCGTGTCAGATGTCAGGAGAAACTGTAAGTTACTTTCTCCTGCGCCGGACACGGGAATTTTCTTTTTTATAATTGCGGATTTCTTCTGCAATCTGTGTATAGTCCCGCTCAAAAAGCTCCTTTTATTTATGAATGAAAAATAGATTCTACTTTTTTCTGGTAGTCGTATAATTTGTCAATGTAGACATGAATGATTGTCTGACAGCAATTTGTAACGATCGTACCATCGTAATCATGTGCCAGTGAATTTTTAAAGGATTCAAATCTTTTTGTAAATTTCTCGTCCATATTTTCTTATATCCTCCAATAATAACTGATTTCCACATTCATCAAGATTGACAAGGTCTATTGTGTATAAAGTGGGTAAATTATCAAGCTCTTCCCGTAGATTTTCTGTATCTGGAATACCGGATACGGCGATGTCAATATCACTTCGTTCTGTCGCAGTCCCTTTGGCACGGGAACCAAAAAGAATAACGGTAGAAGCAGAATATTTTTTTGCCAGATTTATAATTTCTTCTAAAATACTATTGATTGTCATAAAAATACCCCTCTATTCAGATATCCTAATAAATTCATAAGCAATCCGCGGAGTCCCGTCACTGACGTAAATAATCCCACATTCTTCAAATCCATTCTGCTTAAAGCAAGCCTGCATTGGTTGATTATCCTTGTGGGTATCTACACGCAGATGTGAGATTTGTGTCTTGCAAAAATCAAAGCAAGCCCGTGCAATCCCTTTGGTTGTTCCGTCAGATGCAAGGCGGTGAACGGTTCCATATGGAGCCTCGGAACGCCAGCTTCCATTTTCAATGAGTTGATAGTTCGGCTCGTCTCCGATGATAAGTGTAAAAGTGGCAACGACCTTATCATTTTCTACGCAGACATAACTGTTACCATTCTGGATATCCGGTTCGAGATCTTCGAGAGCCGGATAATTTGCATTCCATTGTGTCGGGTTTCCGGTTGCGTGCATGAACTGGCGGGCGGTGTCAAAAATATTTAAAATCGTGTCTACATCTTCTGGAAGTGTTTTTCTGATTAACATAGTGTTTCGTTACCTTTATCTGTTTTTTGCTGTATATGAAGTATAACATTTGAAATAAAAAAAGAAAAGGTGGAGAAGAAGGGATTTCTGGAAGCGGTAAGGATTTTGCTTTCAGAAAAAATATGCTGTTTGAGTCGTTGCGTGAAAAACCGGAAAGCTATCCGGAATTGAACAGTATGCTCTATTCGCTTTTATTTACGGGAAAAGCAATTGTGTAACAATCAGAATTAAAAAATGCCAGGCAGGATACAGCATGCAAAGGAGGAAAAGGGATTGCTGTACCCCGTCTGGCGTTTTCGTATACGGGAAGCTTGGGGGAATTTCCCATATACGATTTACTGAATTTTATCGAATGTAATGTGGGCACTTGGGGAATGCACCACAATCTTATAATCATTTGGATAATATCTTGTAGAGAATACGAATTCTCCGTCATTTACAAATACTTCAACGGAAGAAGTATCTGCAAGGATTTTTACATTTTCCAGAGTGCCGACTTCGGCGTAGCGAAGGCTTCTGCCTGCGGATACGGAAGTTTTACTTTTGGTTGTGAAATGCATCTGGAACCGTCCATTCTCATAGTCAAGGATCAGTTCATCTGAAAGGACAGCCTGGAAATGATTCTCCTTAATTCCATCTACATTTACTTCATATACCGGGCAGCCGCTCTGGGTAAGTTCATTCTGAACATCCTGAAGCTGTTGTTTTTTTGCATCCAGCTCGCGAACCGGTTTCTGGCAGACTTTGCCATCTTTTATGAAGACTTCTCTTGGAAATGTAAAGCAGTGCTGCCATCCGTCTTTGATGGTCGGATTGGTATATTCTTTGCAATCCGGCATTCCCATCCAGCTGATATGGATGCGTCTTCCATCTTCTGCTTCGAAGCTCTGCGGAGCGTAATAGTCAAAACCATAATCCCACAGATGATATGGGGATAATTTGTAGGAATCTAAAATGTCGCCGTCCACAAGGAAGTAACCGGACTGGTATACATTTCGGTCAGCCCACTCTTTGCCTTCCAGGCCCTGGACGGAGGAAGAAAGGATTTTGATGCCGTCCGTTTCAAAATAATCCGGGCATTCCCACATATAACCGAAAGGCTTTTCGGATTCTACACGGCTGCGGAAGTGCCAGTTTATTTTATCGGAGGATTCAAAAATCAGTGCCTGACCGACATCATTTTTAGTACGTGCGCCCTGGATCATGTAGTAGGTATCGTCCTTTTTCCAGACCTTCGGATCGCGCACATGGCAGGTCAGGTCAGAAGGATAATCGCTGTTGCGGAGCAGTTCTTTTTTGCTGCCAAAATGGATTCCGTCTTTGGTTGTGACGAGTACGGTATTTGCCTCACGACCGGTGTTGATATAATCAAAATCTCCATCTTCCAGTTTGACATTTCCGGTGTAGTAAAGATACATTGTACCGTCTTCGAGGAAGGCAGATCCGGAATATACACCGTGGCAGTCAAATGGCTGATCCGGGTAGAGGGATACACCTTTGTATTCCCAGTCGATCAGATTGGTGCTGGTGTAATGACCCCACATTTTCACACCGCCTTCGGCGTTAAATGGGGAGTACTGGAAAAATGCGTGGAACACACCATCCATCTGACAAAGACCGTTCGGATCGTTGAGCCAGCCAACCGGAGGCATCAGGTGCAGTTTCTCGCGGAACTGTGTGCCGGATGTCTGTTCTTTTGCTGTCTGGTTCTCTTCTGCTGTATTTACTAAGTTTACAAGATCTCTGGTTAATGCGTTCATATTGATTCACTCCTGGAAATAGTTCCGCAGGCAACGGTCCGGAAAACGTATTGATACGGATATCCGACACCCGCTGCGGGAGACAAATCTGATTATTTGTCATGAGTTATTTTATTTTGTAAGTTTCATAACAGATGATTTACCGGTTACAGTGCCGGGTGCGGCACATTCTACAGAATCATACAGATCTGTATTGGTAAGGATCATCATGGTTGTTGCCGGATGTCCGGCTTCTTTTATTGCATTTAAATCTGCTTCGATCAGCACGTCTCCGGCGTGTACTTTTGCACCGTCAGATACTTTCTTTGTAAATCCATTTCCATCCATTTTTACAGTGTCGATTCCGACATGGATCAGAAGCTCTGCGCCGCCGTCAGTCAGGATGCATACTGCGTGACCGGTATCAAAAATGCTTACGATTTCGCCATCACAAGGTGCGGTGATGATGCCGTCAGCAGGTTCGATCGCTACGGTTTTTCCAAGGACTTCTGCTGCAAATGTATCGTCTGCGATCTGATCATTTGGAATGATCTTTCCATTTACCGGAGCATTTAACACTTCTTCGGAAGCAGCAGATTTTTCGCTGTCTGTTTCCTCTACGGAAGCTGCAACAGTAACAGGAGCTTCTGCGACTGGTTCTTTCTTCTTGTCTTTGTAAAGTGCGAAGGATACTGCAAATGCAACACCGACTGCGATTGCCATCTCAATGACGTACTGAAGTGGCTGGTTCAGGCAGAGCAGGATTCCGAAGATACCGGTTACACCTGTTCCTTTTGCACCGAGGTGAACAAGGGAAGCATAAAGGGCTCCGCATCCTCCACCGATGCATCCGGCGATAAATGGTTTAAAGAATCTTAAGTTTACACCAAAGATTGCAGGTTCTGTAATTCCCATAAATGCACTGAGTGATGATGGAAGTGCAAGGGATTTGATTTTCTGGTCTTTTGATTTTACAGCAACGGCAAGTGCTGCCGCACCCTGTGCCACGTTTGCTGCACTTGCGAGTGGCAGCCAGTAGGTTACACTGTATTTTGCAAGCTGTCCGATGTCAATGGCTGTATACATCTGATGAATACCAGTTACCACGGTTGGTGCATATAAACCTCCCATGATCAGACTTCCGATTCCGAGAGGAAGCGTTAGCATCCACTGGATTGCTCCGAGGATTGCATTTTCAGCCCATACGAAGATTGGTCCGACGATGGAAAGTGTAAGGTATCCGGTTACGAATACGCTGACAAGCGGTGTGACAAAAAGGTCTAAAACTTCCGGTACGATCTTGTGAAGCTTCTTTTCAAGTACGGATAAGATCCATACAGCGATGACAACCGGAATAACGTGTCCCTGATAGCCGACCATGTCAATGTGATACAGTCCGAAGAACACGCTCTGTGTCTGCTGAACACCTTCTGTTGCAACTGTGTAGGCGTTCTGCAGGGACGGATGGATCATGATCATACCGATAACTGCGCCAAGGTAAGGATTTGCGCCAAATGCTTTTGCAGCGGAGAATGCAATCAGGATCTGCAGGAATGTGTAAGCAATGTTACTGAAAAGGGTTGCAAATACATAGATCGAGCTGGTTGTGCTGATGTGTAAGAACCCGTTATTGTTCATGAAATCCAGTGCGTTCATGATTCCCATAAGGAAACCGCTGGCTACGATCGCCGGGATGATCGGTACGAAAATGTCTCCCAGAAGCTTGATGGCTTTCATAAACCAGTTCTGCTTTTCGGCAGCAGCTTCTTTTGCTTCTGCTTTCGTGCTGGCTGTGATGCCTGCGATTGCAATAAATTCATCAAATACTTTGTTGACGGTTCCTGTTCCGAGAATGATCTGGAGCTGTCCGGATGCTTCAAATACCCCCTTTACCCCGTCTACATTCTCAAGTGCTGTCTTATCCGCTTTCGTGTTGTCTGCAATGACAAGGCGAAGTCTGGTAGCACAATGGGCAGCAGATACGATGTTCTTACTTCCACCCACATGATTCAGAATTTCCTTTGCGGTTTTTCTGTAATCCATATTCTCTCCTCCTTTAGATACAATGTGTAATCGATTTCATATCTTATGCTTAAATAATATGAAAAAAAATGCCATTTGTAAATATGGCATTTTTACTGATAATTCATATTGTTTTTTGTGAAAAGTGTTGAAAGAAACTTTCATTTCCTTAAGAAACTCCGGGAAATCAGGAAAATCAGGTAAGATTTTCGGAGTCTGAAGGGTCTGCTCCAACAAGACGGAAGCCGAGCTTCATCTCGATCGGGATCTGTTCTCCTCTTTCAATACTGTCAAGAAGTAGCTCTGCGCCGCGGATTCCACTGGTTTTGTAGCCGAAATGGATGGTTGGGATTCCTCCGGTGACGGCTTTTAACATCTGGTTATCTCCGAATCCGGTTACTCGGATGGACGTATTTTCAAGGATATAGCGCATTCTTGCACCTGCATCGGCTGCATTTGTCGGAATCTGCTTTTTTAAGTAGGTCTGAATGGCTTCGATTGCTCCCGCTGCTATGGTATCGGTTGCACATGATATGACATCGATATCACATTTGCTTTCCAAAAGATCCAGAGCAGACTCATATCCAGATTCCAGCGTGAAGGCTGAGGTTCGCTTATTTTCCTCGAAAAGCGCGACACCTGCATTTTTGAGTCCTGCGATAAATCCGTCCTCTCTTGCGGCACCTGCCGCCTTGTCATCGCGGGTAACGCCGATGTAAGCAACTCCTTTTTTACTGAATCCGGCAACGGCCTGTCCCATTGCCTTTCCTGCACCGTAATCGTCGTGGTAAATGCAGTTTGCGTGTGAGGTGCGCTGCCCGATCACGACAACAGGAACCTTTGTCTCTTTTAAAAATTTCCGGTGACCGGCGGTGAACATCGTACCGACCAGGATGATTCCGTCCACCGGATAATTTTCAAATAACCGGAGGTATTCTACTTCCTTTGCAGGGGTGTTGTCGGTTCCGGCAAGAAGCATCTGATAGCCTCTTTCGGCGAGAACACTTTCAATTCCGGCAGTGATCCGGCTGATGGATTCGGAATTGATCTTCGGGACGACCACGCCCACCAGGCTTGCCTTTTTGGTACGAAGCATGCGCGCCTGTGCGGATGGCTGGTATCCGGTTTCTTCGATGACTTTACGGATCTGTTCTTTTTTCTCTTCACTGACGTAGCCGCCGTTCAGATATCTGGATACAGCTGCGCTGGAGACACCGGCGAGCTGTGCGATTTCTTTGATGGTCATAATCTGGTAAATGAAACTCCTTTGTATTTGATATTCTTATTATAGTGGAAAGCAAAATAACAGACAAGACCGGAGAAAGGAGAAAATCCAATCTTGGTCTTGCCTGTATTATTTTGGTTATAACTTTTTAAAATGATGTAAGTGTCAAAAGTAAATTTTGCCGTTCACATCATTATTATAATCTGCGATACAGATTTTTATAGCATTTTTTGTCCTCTTTCGTTAAGAGAACAGCCAGAAGCATGAATGCGACTCCTGTCAGAAGAACGATGATCCAGGTAAAGATTGGCGTATGATTTTTGTAAATAAATCCGATCAAAAGCTGGTACAGACTCATAAATCCGATACGGATGATCTCCATCAGCCCGTGGATTCTTCCGCGGTGGCTGGATGGGATACGCCTGGTCATGTACGGGCTTTCCGCCAGCATGTAAGAAATCTCACCCCATGTCAGTACGACCATTGCCGCATAATAGAACGGGATGTGTCCGGAAAAGAGGATGAACAATACGTAGCCGACCAGTGTCAGTAAAAATCCGTAGATTGTCTTTTTCGGTTCGGAGGATCGCTTCAGGATCTGGGTGATAAATGGTGTGAAGAGAACAACGATAAAGCAGTTAATGCTTGTAACTGTTCCGAATATCACCGCACCGGTATCCCCGTGCAGACGGATCAGATCCATAGGAAAGAGATAATTATACATCTGGTAAAGTGCTGTGTACCCGCTGGTGATCAGAATGAACAGCAGAACAAGCCGGTTTTCTTTAAGAATCGTCAGCAGGCTTTCCCCGTGGCGTTCGGCCTGATAAATGGCGTTGCTATCATTTTCTTCTTTTTCCGGTGTGATATTCTGTACAAAGAAATAGATCAGCACAGAAGAAGTGCCGATGGAAATTCCACTGAGCAAAAATGCAAGCCATAAGTAATTGCGAAACATAAATCCGGCTACAGCAGAAGCCATCACGCCGCCGAGATTTGCTGTCAGATACTGGAGGGAATACCCTCTCTCCCTGTCCTTGCTGAGGGTGATGTCCGCAGTAAGCGAATTGTAGGACGGATTTTCTATGTTCTGGCAGGTCGATGCGATAAACATCAGCACAATGGATTTTGTCGTCAGCGGGATCAGTCCGCAGATGATATAAGAAATGACGGAAATCATATCCAGGTAAACGATATTCATTTTCTTATTAAAACGATCGGCCATCTTTCCACCGATCAGATTTGCCGGGATCGTCAGGATCCCCATCAGTGCCGTGATCCAGGCAACCTGCACGGCATTCATCCCAAGCTTCTGGCTTAAGATCATCGTCAGCATCGGACGGACCATTGCCCCCATGGCCGTCACAAAGCGTCCAAAGCATAAGACATAGTTTTCTTTTCTAAGACCTTTGTATTGCGAAATTAGATTCATGATACGTTTTCACCTTTGCATATTCCCCAGTTTCAAACTACTAATAATATACAATGCGGGCACTTTTTTGTCTATCTTATTCCGCCGGGTTTCAGCAAAAAATGGTGGTTGATTGAAGCCGGAAAATGATGTATGTTAGTACTTAGGAAATAGCAGTTGTAGGGGATTACGACTGAGCGAAAAAGGAGAATATGATGAAATCAGAAGAAGTTACGAGAATACTGGAAAATGCCATCCGTATCGGAAAAGGTGTGATCCGGTATGGAAGTGTCGCATCGTATATTCCGGAGCTTGCCAAGGCAGATAAGAATAAACTGGGGATCTGCCTTTACACAATAGACGGCAATCAATTTGAGACCGGAAATACAGAGGACAGATTTACGATACAGTCCATTTCCAAAGTAATGACACTGTGTTTGGCACTGGAAACGTTTGGAGCAGAGTTTGTGTTTGATCATGTGGGCGTGGAGCCGTCGGGAGAGGCTTTTAACTCACTGGTAGAACTGGATAACCGGAGCAACCGGCCCTTTAATCCGATGATCAATTCCGGAGCAATTACGGTTGCAAGTCTGCTAGTGAACCATTATTCCATCGAAGATATGCAGAAGTATATGCAGGAAGTATGCGAAGATCCGGAGATCGCGATAGACGAAGCCGTATTTCAGTCTGAGATGGCGACCTGCGCAAGAAATAAGGCGATTGCCTATCTTTTAAAAAGTAAGGACATCATTGATACTGATGTAGAAGAAAGTGTTACCTTTTATACAAAGATGTGTTCCATGTCGGTAAATGCAAGAGATCTGGCAAGGTTCGGTCTTCTGCTGGCAAATGACGGAGTGCAGCTTTCCACCGGAAAACGTCTGATCTCATCTCAAACTGTGCGGATGGTGCAGACCATTATGCTTACTTGCGGAATGTATGACGGATCGGGGGAATTTGCATTAAGAACAGGAATTCCGACTAAGAGTGGAGTCGGCGGAGGTCTCCTCAGCGTGTCGAAAAAGAAAATGGGAATCGGGATCTACGGACCATCTCTTGACAAAAAAGGAAACTGTATCGCAGGCTGCGAATTGTTGGGATATATTTCAGAAGCACTGCATCTTCACATCTTTGATACCAGAGAGTGGAAGGTAGAAGAATAAAAAAAGACGATACTACAGAAATTCTTTCATAAGAGTTTCTGCGGTATCGTTTTTCTTTTATCTTAAAACAGATTTTTGAAGTTTCTCTAAATCAGCTTTATCCGGATGAGATAAAGCTCTGTCAAAGTTTTCAATCAACATATCAAGATTTGGTTTGTGGTTTGGATCTTCTTTCATTTTCACATACCGTTCTCTCATAGCCATCGGCATCTTGCCCTGGCACATATACTCTCCTACTATCTGATTGCTCGGATCAATATTTTCACGTACGTTGTGAAGTACTTTCTGATAATACTCTTCGCTTCCACCAAAGCCGGCTGTTCCGAATAAGAAGATTTTTTTATTTCTAAGTGATTTTAACAGTGTGGTTGTCGCTTCGTCAGCAGTTCCTTTGTCTGTCCAGAAGCCGATATAGAGTATTTCTGACTGCGGATCTGCATCTTTACATAGGCCAAAATAATCGAGAGTTTCTTCCGGAAGTATTTCGCGGATCGCATCGGCAAGTTCCTTTGTATTGCCTGTCATGCTGCTGAATAAAATAGAATATCTTTCTTTTCCCATGTTTATTACCCCGTTTCTTTTAAACATATTTTAATTATAACACTATTTTTTAAGATTGACAGTTTTTTTATGGTAGGCATAATACAAGAAATAAGGTAATATATAGATATGAATCAAGTCATGGAAAGAGGGGGATGAAAGCAATGGTTGATTTGAAAATGCTGGAGGAAAAGACTCCGATCTTGAAGGAGATCTGTAGTGAAAAAGAGGTGTTCTGGAAAAATCCGGACAAAACAGTTTGTGGGGAAGCAATGGAACAGATCGAACTTGGTATGGAAGATGTAGAAGATGCGGAGCGCAGACTGGAGCGTTTTGCACCGTTCATTATGAAATGTTTTCCGGAAACAAAGGAGAGAAACGGAATTATTGAGTCTGTTCTGACACCGGTTCCGAAGATGAAAGACTTGCTGAACGAAAAATATAGCAGCAATCTGGAAGGCACATTATTATTAAAACAGGACAGCCATCTGGCAATCGCCGGTTCAATTAAAGCGCGCGGTGGTATTTACGAGATTTTGAAACACACAGAAGAACTTGCAGTAGAGCATGGACTTTTGAATCTGGAAGACAATTATGAGAAACTGGCAAGCGAAGAATGCAGAGAGTTTTTTAAACAGTATACCATTCAGGTTGGTTCTACCGGAAATCTTGGAATGAGTATCGGGATCATGAGTGCAGCAGTTGGTTATCAGGTAATCGTACACATGTCAGCAGATGCGAAACAGTGGAAAAAAGACTTGCTCAGAAGCCACGGGGTAACAGTAAAGGAATATGAGTCAGATTACAGTGAAGCGGTGAAAAACGGACGTGCTTTATCTGATGCAGATCCGAACAGCTACTTTGTGGATGATGAAAATTCAAAAACACTCTTTCTTGGTTATGCAGTAGCGGCAAAACGTCTGCAAAAGCAGTTGGAAGAAAAGAATGTTGCAGTAGACGAGGAACATCCGCTCTTTGTATATATTCCCTGCGGAGTAGGCGGAGCACCGGGTGGTGTATGCTTTGGACTTAAGCTGCTGTTCGGAGATTATGTACACTGCTTTTTCATAGAACCGACACAGGCACCGTGTATGCTAGTCGGAATGGCAACCGGACTGAACCAGGAGATTTCCGTACAGGATATTGGGCTTACCGGACTTACCCATGCAGATGGGCTTGCCGTGGGACGTCCTTCTGGATTTGTAGGCAGAGTAATGAAGAATCTGCTTGGCGGCGAATTTACTATCCGCGATGGGAAATTATATGATTACATGAGAGACCTTCTCGGAACAGAGAACATTTTTCTTGAGCCAAGTGCTTGTGCTTCTTTTGAAGGACCAATACAGATTGAAAGGAATGAATCTGCACGTAAATATTTACAGGAGAATCATCTTGAAGAGAAAATGAAAAATGCGACACATATTGCATGGGCAACAGGCGGAAGTCTTGTGCCGGAAGCAATTCGTGAAGAATACAAAAACACGTATCTGGAGAAATAAAAAGAACCGGCTGATTCATGAATGCCGATTCCTGGTATAAAAAACTGAGGTCATTGTTCCATGATTAGGAAATGCTGACCTCAGCGTTTTTGAAATATTTAATTGTTGCGCTATATGGAATAAAAGTTTTGCTCGCCATTGTTGTATAAATTTAAACTCACATTCCATATCAGGATTTCTTTAATTCTTCCCTATACAATTCGGTTATATATGCCGGACCATTGCACCACAGTTTTGTTTTCTCATCATACAGTGCTTTTCCTGTCTTTGAACATAGAAAATCTGTCA